>Ga0194063_10000468_pt1 | contig 29353 bp, 23 predicted proteins | sample SepL3720m_MetaG_FD_155459 | JGI IMG/M metagenome (GOLD analysis project Ga0194063, IMG submission 155459) | Anoxic zone freshwater microbial communities from boreal shield lake in IISD Experimental Lakes Area, Ontario, Canada - Sep2016-L373-20m | ecosystem: Environmental > Aquatic > Freshwater...
GGGCGCTCCCTGATGATGCTCTCGGCCGATGCCACGTCGAGCGGCTCGATGTAGGTGCGGTCGGCCACACCGGGGTCGGTCATGATGGTGGCCGGGTTCGAGTTGACCAGCACCACGCGGTAGCCCTCGTCGCGCAGGGCGCGGCACCCCTGGGTACCCGAGTAGTCGAACTCACCCGCCTGGCCGATGATGATGGGGCCGGACCCAAGCACCATGATGGTCTTGAGGTCGGTGCGTGCGGGCATCAGGCCACCACGCGATCGCGGAACGAGCGGAACAGGTACGCCGCGTCATGCGGCCCCGGCCTGGCCTCGGGGTGGTACTGCACCGATGCCGCCAGTAGCTCCGGCGCCGCCAGACCCTCCACCGAGCCGTCGAAGAGGCTTGTACGGGTGACCTGCACGCCGTCGGGCAGCGAATCGGCTGCCACTGCGTATCCATGGTTCTGCACGGTGATCTCCACCACTCCATCCTCTGCCCGCTGAACGGGGTGATTGGCGCCACGATGTCCGAAGGGCAGCTTCTCGGTGCGCAGCCCGAGGGCATGGGCCAGCATCTGGTGGCCAAGGCAGATGCCGAACAACGGAACCTGCCCCAGCACGCCCCGGACGGCCTCGATGACCGGCGTGACCGCAGCCGGATCGCCAGGCCCATTGGAGATGAACACCCCGTCGGGGCCAAGGGCGAGGATTTCATCAGCTGTGATCCCAGCCGGCACCACTTCGACCCGCATGCCGGCCCCGGCGAGCCCGCGCAAGATGCCCTCCTTCATGCCGCAATCCACCGCCACAATGCGCGGGCCATCGTCGCCCAACGTGCGGGCAACCCCGGCGGCCTCTGACGCGAGGTCGCGGCCGTCGAGCGACGGGTGCTCGCGCACCAATGCCAGAAGTTCCTCCGCCCCCATCTCGGTACTCACCCCGCCGCGCATGGCGCCGTTGTCGCGCAGATGGCGTACAAGGCGCCTGGTATCGGCGTCTTCCACTGCCACCACGCCCTGCGCGATGAGCCACGACCTGAACCCCGTGCCACCCGCCACTCCCGGGGAGTCGCCGATGCGTGTGGCGATAACCGCCTCCGGCCACACACGCGGACTCTCAAGGCACCGGTCACCTGTGCCGTAGTTCCCAATCATGGGAGCGCTGAAGGTGAGGATCTGCCCCATGTATGACGGGTCGGTGACCGCCTCCTGGTAGCCATTCATGCCGGTGGTGAACACCATCTCGCCAAGCGCCGTTCCGCGCGCACCCGCAGCGCGCGCCGGCAGCACCAGGCCATCTTCCAGCACGATGACCGCGCTCATCTGACCAGCGCCGAGATCGCCTTGAACTCCGGACCGCCCGCTTGGCCAAGCATCTCGAACAGCACCATCTCGGCCGACGTCACATGGGCGCCCGCCTGGGCCGCCTTCGCGAGCCCGGCGTCGCGGTTGGCCACGGTGCGCGAACTCACGGCGTCGGCTGCCACGTGTACCGATGCCCCACGTGAGAGCAGGTCGTGCACCGTCTGGTTAACGCATACGTGAGCCTCAATGCCGCACACCACCCAGGTCTCGCACCGGGCAGCGTCGTAGGCCTCTTCAAATCCCTCTACCCCGCATGCCGAGAACCGGGTCTTCTCGATAACCGGCGTGCCCTCGGGCAGGCGTTCGGCAAGTTCGGGCACCGTGTGGCCGAGCCCCTTCGGGTACTGCTCGGTGACGATGACCGGGCGACCCATCACGCCGAAGCCCTCCGCCAGCAGGCCGCAATTGGCCACCACGTGGTCGAACCCCTCGATGACCGGCCGGAATGCATCTTGGACATCAATGATGATGAGGCCAGCATCGTCGCGATGGGCCAGTGCGGGATGGCGGATGCTCACGCGTTCCTCCGATAGACGTCCTGCCCACCGGCGAGGGTCATAACGACCTGCCCGGTGAGTTGCATGCCGACGAACGCCGCGTTGGTTGATTTGCTCGCATACGGCCGCTCGCCCACCACATCGGTGGCGGCAAGATCGACAACAGCGAGGTCGGCGCGTGCGCCGTCGGCGAGGGAGGGAACCGGAAGCCCGAAGATGCGTGCCGGGTTTGTGCTCATGCGCAGCACCAGATCCGAAAGATCCATCCGGCCGCCCACCACCAACTCGGTGTGGCACGCCGCAAAGGCCGTCTCCAACCCGATCACACCAAACGGCGCCGCCGCGAACGGGTTCTCCTTCTCATCCGCCGGGTGCGGGGCGTGGTCGGTGGCGATGCAGTCGAGCGTGCCGTCGATGAGCGCCTCGATGAGCGCCTCCCGGTCGTCCGATCCACGAAGCGGCGGGTTCATCTTGAACTTGGCCGGATCGGGGTCGTCACCCACCACCTGATCGGTGAGCAAAAGGTGGTGCGGCGTGACCTCGGCGGTAACCGACACCCCTCGGGCCTTTGCCAGCCGAATCTCCTCCACTGTCTCCCGTGCTGACACATGACAGATGTGGATCCGGGCATCTTCGTATGCCGCCAGCGAACAGTCGCGCGCAACCTGAACCGCCTCCGACACACCGGGGATTCCGGCAAGTCCGATGCGGGCGGAAATAACACCTTCATGCATCACGCCGGTGCCCGAGAGGCTCATGTCCTCCTCGTGCAGCGTGAACAGCAGATCGGCGGCCTTCTGATACTGCAGGGCCCGGCGCATCACTGATGCATTGGCGACAGGCACGCCGTCATCCGACAGCGCCGCAGCCCCGGCCTCGGCCAGGTCACCGTGCTCAGTGAGTTGGTCGCCCATCTGCCCCACCGTGATGGCGGGGATGAAGCCGGTGGGCACCACGGCCTCGCGCGCGGCGCGGTCGAGAAGCGAGCCGAGAATGCTCGGGCTGTCGGTTGGCGGCTGGGTGTTGGGCATGGCAAGCACGGTCACCACACCGCCGGCGGCAGCGCTGGCAGTGCCGGTGGCGATGTCCTCGGCGTGCTCCTTGCCCGGTGTGCGCAGATGCACGTGCACGTCGACAAGGCCCGGGATGACGGTGAGTCCGGTGGCGTCAACCACCTCGAGGCCATCGGGGTCGCCCCCGATGACGCCGTCGCGAACCACCAGATCGCCCTCGCGGTCGATTCCGGCGGCCGGGTCAAGGATCCGCGCGCCGCGGATGACCACGTTGGCACGCGCACCGGGGCGCTGCGGCAGCCGCACCCGCGGATTGGACACGTAGGTGCTCATGCCGCCTCCAATGTGACGCCGGGCACGCCCGGGGCCGCCGTCTGCGACTCGCTCAGCACGTCGTAGAGCACCGCCATGCGCACCACCAATCCATTTCCGGCCTGGGCCTCGATGAGCGTCGACGGATCGTCGACCACCTTTCCGCTGATCTCGACCCCACGATTGACAGGGCCTGCGTGCATCACCCGCTGGCCGGTACGCAGCCGGCTGTGATTGACCTGGTACATGCGTGCGTACTCCTCGAGCGACGGCACAAACCCGCCGGTGCCCATGCGCTCAAGCTGCATACGAAGCACGTACACAACGTCGGCATCTGCAATGTCGCGGATGTCGGCTGAGACTTCGGTGCCAAGGGCCTCGCCGAGATAGCGCGGCACGAGTGTGGGCGGCGCGACCACCGTCACCTTCGCGCCCATCATGCGAAATGCCGAGATGCCCGACCGTGCGACCCGTGAATGCAGCACGTCACCCACAAACGCCACATGGAGCCCCTCGACGGGAGCGATCTCACGCTGCACCGTGTAGAGGTCGAGCAGTGCCTGAGTGGGGTGCTCACCCGTGCCGTCCCCAGCGTTGACCACTGCGGCGCTGGTGTGCCGGGCCACCACATCGCAGGCACCAACCTGTGGGTGGCGCACCACGAACACGTCGGGGTCGTAGGCCTCAAGCGTGCGAATGGTGTCCTTGAGGGTCTCTCCCTTGTCCATGCTGGTGCCGGCCCCCTTGATACTCACGACGTCGGCCGACAGCCGCTTGGCCGCGAGTTCGAATGATGTCGATGTGCGGGTGGATGGCTCAAGGAACAGGTTGATGACCGTGCGCCCGCGAAGCGTGGGCACCTTCTTGATATCCCGCTCCATCACCTCGCCAAAGCGCTCGGCCGTGCCGAGGATGCGCCCGATACCGTCGACGTCGAGGTCACCGATACGGATGAGCGATGAGCGCGCACTCATGCCGTTGCCTCCAACAGCACTTCGTCGGAGCCGTCGATCTCAGCCAGGTGCACCGTGATGCGCTCGCCCGGCCCGGTGGGCAGGTTACGGCCCACGTAGTCAGGGCGGATGGGCAGCTCACGATGCCCCCGGTCCACCAGCACCGCGAGTTCCACAAGCGGGGGCCGGCCGTAATCGAACACGGCATCGATGGCGGCGCGAATGGTGCGCCCCGTAAACAGGACGTCGTCCACGAGGATGACCGTGTGCTTGCCGATGTCGAAGTCGAGCACCGTCTCACCCACCACCGGCACCACCCCGCGGCGTCCGCCGCCCACGCCCACGTCGTCGCGGTACAGGGCGATATCGACCGACCCGATGGCCGGGGTCGCACCCGAGAACTCTGTGATGAGCGCGCGAAGGCGATCGGCCAGCGGCACGCCGCGTGTGTGAAGCCCCACAAGCGCGATGGCGGATGGGTCGGGGTGATGCTCCACGATCTCGTGAGCGATACGCGCGATCGTGCGCCGACACTGCTCGGCGTCAATCAAAACCTTGGCAGCCATAGCGCTACCCGTTTGGGGGTGCGAGAAGTCCGGAGAGGGACTGGGGTGCGCTCATGCGACTGCTCCTTCCCGGCCTCACAGGACCGGCGTTAAAGGGTTGCGTCGGGCAGCGTAGCAGGGGCCTCCGCGGCTCCCTGTCCATCCTCGCGGGCCCCCCGGCCGATTCGCTCCTGTACCGGCACAAGCCGCGGCCCACCGCGCTCGCGGAACGGGATCTCCACCTGATCGAAGTCGCGGGGCACCACCACGGACGTCACGATGGCCTCGGCCTCACGTCGCACCTCACGCGGTTGCACGCGCGTGCTGATGTGCGTAAGCGCCAGCATGCGCACCCCCGCATCGCGGGCCAGGATGGCGGCCTCCTCTGCGGTGCTGTGACGGGTCTCGATAGCCCGGTCGCGATCCTCGGAGGTGAACGTGGCCTCGTGCACCAGCAGGTCGGCACCCGTCGCAGCGTCCGCCGTGCCCGCGCACGGACGGGTATCGCCCGAGAACACCACGGTGCGGCCCTCGCGAGCCTCCCCCATCACCTGATCAGGCCGTACCACTGAGCCGTCAGCACAACGCACCTCGCCGCCGCGCTGCAGCACCCCGAAGTCGGGTCCCGACTGCACGCCCAGCGCACGCGCGGCGTCAACGTCAAATGCCCCGGGGCGGTCCTCCTCCACAAGGGCGTACCCCAGAGAGCGGATGCCGTGGTCGGTGTGAAAGGCCCGCACCTCCATGCCGTCCTCCCGGATGACGGCGCCCGGGGAGGCCTCCATCACATCGAGGCGGAAGGGCAGCCGGCCGATGACCGGGTGCAACGTTTCGAGCAGGGCCTCGAGACCCGGCGGGCCCACAAGGAGCAGTTCCCGCTCACGCCCGCGCAGCCCGTAGGTCTTGAACATTCCAGGGAGCCCAAGGAAGTGGTCCCCATGGAGGTGCGTGAGCAGGATGGCGTCGACATCAGTGAGCCCGAGCCCGGAACGCAGCAATTGGCGCTGGGTGCCCTCGCCGCAGTCGATCAGCCAACGCGCACCACCGCGCGCCACCAGTGTGGCGGACGTCCCCCGCGCGGCGCTTGGCACCGACGCGGACGTACCGATGAATGTGACCTGAAGATCCACGACCCGACTCTACTTGGTGGTCCGCATCAACCCGGCGTGGGACTCAGCGCCGACCGAACCCACCCTAAAACGGTGTCGGGGGAAGCGTTTTAGGTGGGTTCGCCACGACGCTGTCAGCCGAGGGGGACGATGTAACAGGTTGAAAACCCAAACTCGTCCCAGAGAGCAGACGTGGTGCACGCGGGTACCCCACCATTTACCGATGTCAACGACTCCTCCTGTACATAAATTCCCCAATATTCGGCCCCTTCCGACCCGGAGGACATCGCGCACACCGTTGTAGTGGCACCCATGCTGGTACCGGAAATCGTTCCTGTCGCCGTCAGGACACCCGACTGCGACAGGGTGAATGTTCCAGGCCCCTGCACGCCGTTGACGCAACCTGCGGCGTTGCCGTTGGGAACGAGCGTCCAGGTGCAACCAGAACCGCAGGTGGGGCTGTTCCAGAGCTGCCAGGAGGTGCCGGATGCGAGTTGGGTGCCTGGGAAACCGACGGTCTGAATTCCAGGCGACATGTCCAGGTCGACGGTCGTCGGCGGAGTGGCCACGATGTTGTTGCTCGCCACCACGGTGAGCGTTGACGGTGCTGTGACCCCGCTCGGGATCGTCAGTACGCCAGCAGCGGTGAGCGACGAACTGCTGAAGCCAGACGGCGGTCCGCTTGGCCCCCATGCCCAGGTGCATCCGGCGCTCGGACATCCGCTGAGCGAACCCAGGTACACCGTCTGTCCAGAGCCAACGAAATTCGCATCCATCTGCGGAGCAGTCGGCCAACTGGCGCCTTGCGTCCACGGCCGGGAAAGCAGGTAGGCCGCCGCGGGGGCGGTTGGGAAGCTACTCAGCGGGAAGCCTGCGCTCACACAGTTTGTCGAGCAGTTCGAGATGAGGACCGGAGAAGACATGGTGATCGTCTGGCCGTCTCCGCTCACCCAGGGGCTCACGAGATTCTGCGCACTCGTGGCAACAACCTGAGCGGAATAGGCTGAGTCGTTACCGTTATTTGTGGTGTTGGCGCTGAAGATGTTGCTCGATGCGACCACCTGCCAACTCGGGGAAGTCGATGAGCCCAGCACGGGGCCAGTCGAACTGCTCCCGCTCGTCGCATTGAGCTGCTGATTGAAGAAGCCGTTGAGTGGCGTCAGGTTGTACCCGGCACCAAGGGCTTCGGTTTTGCTGGCCTGGGGAGCGAACCAGGCCTCGAAGGGCGCCTGATAGGTGCCGGCACTGACGCCATTGAAACTCGACAGCGCATTCGACGCCGAGTAGCCGCTGAGCGTCGTCGATGAGCAGTTGATCTGCAAGACGCCTGCGGTACTGCTCTGGCAGAGCGACGCAATGGACTGGGGGGTCACCATCTGGCCTGTCCCGACGCTTGCGGGGTTCACCGTCGACGAAGTCCCAAGGCCATACGGCACTGCACTGACTGCCAGCCCGCTGAGCGAATTCGTGCTGGCAGCCGAGGGCACCGTGGCGGTGTCCCCCCACAGGCCCACCTCATCGCTGTACTGGGTGCCCGGCCAGACATCTGCGATGTTCTGCTGCCACTGACACCCACTGTCGGTGCCGCTCGTGACGTTGCTCACCGAGGCCGTCTGCTGACAGGTGCCGTAGGGATTGGACGACGTTGTCGTCCAGCCCAGTTGCATCTGCTGGTTCTCCACCTGCGGGACGGCAGGGCTCAGGATGTTCGCCTGATAGTTGTAGTACTCGTTCCATACCACCGACTGCTGGTATTCAAGCGTGCTCCAGTACGCGAGGAAGTTCTGGAGAAATGCCGTGGTGGACGGCGAAAGCGCGGCGGTGTCGGACGAGTTGAAGACCCCCGTCTCGGCCTCGAAGACCGCCTGCTCCCAGCCACCCGTCTCGCCACTCGCCGCGGCGGGAAACAGCATTTCGTCAATTCCACTGCCACACGCCGTAAGAAGCGTTTGCCAGCTCGAAATGTCCACCGCCAGACTGGTGTTGCTCGAGTCGAGCGGGGCGTAGCCGTAGCTCCCAGGTGCAAGCGCCGCGTTGTCGACCAGGGTGCTGTACTGATCGTACGCGTCGGTGATGTTGGTTTGACACGTAGTCGCGCGATTGAGGATGGTCTGCAGCGTGCCGATCTCCACCGCGTCGTAGATGGTCCCGAGGTAGGTGTCGATGTTGGCGAGCTGCTGGGAAATGCAGCTCAGCTGGCTCTGGATGTCGGAGAGCTGTGGAGACGTCCCGCCTGACGAGTCGACCGCGGCGTTCATCTCGGTCATCGCGTACCCGGTAACACCCTCGCCGAGCGCCAGACTGTCTGTCTCGAGGTTGCCAGTGACGGCCACGCTGAGCAGACCGGCGAAGGTCTCAAGGCCGAAGTCGGCGGCCGCCGTGTACTGCGTACTGCTGCTGGTTGGAGGGGTGTACGACGATTGGCACGGCGCGTTCCCCACAGACGCCGAACCGCTGCTCGTCGTCTGAAACTCCGACTTCGTCGTGCTGTGTGCGGTGTGTCTCTTCGCGGGCCGCACGCACTTCCCCGTTTTGTGGCTGCGCGACGCAGGGGCCTTGCAGGGAAGAGAGCTCCCCACCCGCGAACGGCGGCGATAGTTCTGGTTGGGCAACTGCAGAACCTTCGTGCGCAGACCCGTTATGCGACGCCCCGCGCTACTGATCTTCGCCAGACGCGTGGTGAGGGCGTCGTAGCCACCCACCCAGCGAACCATGCGCGACAGACTGGCGTCGCCGACCTGGTACGCGTGGTACTTAAGGGGTTCGGTCGTCTTCCAGCCGAATGGACCTCGCGTCACGAAGCCGAGTGTCTTCATCACCCGCATGAGGTTCGGCTGGAACCGCCCAGAGTTTGCGCCGGACATCTTTGACGCGGCCGTGGTGGCGTAGTCGATCCGAGTCAGTTTGAACCTCTTCGGCACCGAACCGACGTGCGTAGTCAGGGTCCCGGTGAACCGCTTGCCCCGCACCGTGCCGCCAGTGACCGACACCGCGTAGGGCGCCTTTACCGACGGGCGACCCGAGACCCGCAGGGATGCACGCCCGCGGGTGGACGTCTTCCCCCGTGCCAAGGTATTTCCGGCCTGATCGCGCACGGTCACGGTGGCGCCCGCGACATACCGGTACGGGCCCACATAGGCCTGCACGTTCATGTTCGCCCGGGCGGCGACCTGCGGCTGCACCTTCGGTGCCCCGGCGAGTGCGGAGCTGAAGACGCACGACACAAGTGCCAAAAGGATCAGGGTGGTCCCAGCAAAGAGAGACCGGTGAGGAAGCCGGGAAGAAGTCATACATCCGGTTTACCACCCCCGAACGAATCCGCAACGGAGAATGGTTCCGATCTTGGGCGTCCGGAATTCACGCGAATCGGCGGGTGCTAAATGGCGCTGCGGATGAGTGCGGCTGGAAGATCGGCTCCGTCGTCGTCGAGATTCACAAACCGCACAATAAGAGGCCCATCCCCCTCCACCTCGATCACCACCATCGAGTGGTGCGGCTGCCTGCGCCGGTCGGTGGCGCTACCGGGGTTGATGATCATGAAGCCGTCGGGCGCGGTGGCATGCAGGGGGATGTGCGAGTGCCCGAATGCGACGGCGGTGCAGCCGGGGAACCGCTTTCGAAGGCGCGCAAGCCGGCCCTTTTCGGGGCCCCCGTTGTGCACCAGACCAAGCCGGCGCCCGCCGGGCAACTCCAACTCTGCCGTGGCTGGGAGCGCGGCTTTCACTGCTTCGTCATCAGCGTTCCCATTGATCGCAACCACCGGGGGGCCGATCGCCGTCAGCTGGGTGAGGCACGCCATGTCGGCGAGGTCGCCTGTGTGAACAATGGCATCCGCCGCCTGGCACTCGGCAAGACACGCATCGGGCAGGCGTGACAGCCCCCGCGGGAAATGGGTATCGCCGAGCAATGCGATGCGCAAGAAGTGCCTCCAAACGAGTACGCGCGGCAGGATTCGAACCTGCGACCCCTGGCTCCGGAGGCCAGTGCTCTATCCACTGAGCTACGCGCGCTTGCCGGCCTGAGTGTAGACCCCCCGCCTTACCGTGCCCCGCATGGTGCCCCTACGGGGCGACGTTGATCGTGCCCGCCGACGCCTTCGGCTTGAGGATGGACACCACCAGAATCACGGTGCTCGTGGGTGCGCTGGCGAAATGGCGCATGCCGGCTGGCTCCACCACACCCTGCCCGGGATGCACCACCCGCGTCTGCCCCGGGCGGATGGGAATTTTCTTCGGATCCATTCCGGCCCGGGGGATGCTGAGGTATGCGGTACTGCGCTCCACCGTGTAGGTCAGGTCCCCCTGCTGCACCCGCACGAGCTGTGTACCCGGGTGGTAGTGCAGCGGCAGCGTGGTGCCCTTGGGGATCGTGACCTTGTACATATTCAGCACATAGCCGGGGGCTCCCTGGGCCGGAGAACTTGATACCAACTCGCGCACCGCCTGTCCGGATGCAAGCGTTGCGGGGATGGCTGCCATTGCAATACCGATGGCCAGAGCGCGAACCGTGTGGTTTCTCATACGCGGCAGTCTACGGGTGGCCACTAGAGTCGCTCATATGGCCGACCCCCGCACATGGAATGTGGCCCTGCCCGAAGGTGCCGAGGCACCGTTCAGCGTGTGGGTCAATGGCGAGCCGCGACACGAGGGCGAGCATTACACCGTTGAGGGACGGTGGCTCCGGTTCACCACCCCCCTCATTCCGAAGGTCAAGTCGAAGGGCTTCGGCCGCAAGATGGCGCTTCTGGCCGGCGTGGGCGTCTACGGCGACCAGAAGGCCGACGTGGTTGACCTGCGCTATGAGGTGGGCGGACGCACGCAGCACGCCACCGAACTTCCCATCATTCCGCCGGACGCACTCGACGCCGCCAGCTAGGTCCTGAGGGCGTCCATCAGGTCCTCATCCCATCGCTGCGAGTGCGTAAAGCCCGGTGGTGGTGCCACCTCCACCCGCTGATTCGCGGTGAGGGCCTCGACGATGACTCCCCCCATCGCCATTGACGCCATGCGCGCCGGCAGGTGATCCGGTCGGGGGACGCCCCTCGTGGTGCACATGAGGTGCACCAACTCGAGCTGGGTGGGCATGGACTCCTCGGCCACCGTGTAGGTGCCGGCGGGCGCCGATGATGCCGCAATGATCGCCGCGGCTGCGTCGCGGGCGCCGATGACCGCAATTGGGTTGTCACCCGCCCCGACAACGCGAAACCGCCGCATCTGCAGGCCGCGCGACATGTCGCAGAGAAAGCCGGAGGGGCCATAGGCCCAGGGCAGGCGCACGATCCGTACACCGGGACCCACCAGTGCGCGCTCGGCCGCCAGGCCCGGACGGGCAATGTCGAGAGGACCATCTGCGTCGCCAATCGCGCACGTGCCCATCACCACATCCTGGCCGGCGGCGATGTCGTGAATGATCTCTGCGCCGGCCTGGGCCTCACGCTCCAGCTTGCGCAGGTGTCGCCCGCGGACCGGTGGCGTAATGCGCGGGAGGCCCAGATGGAAGATGACCTCGGCGGCCTCTGCCGCGCGGTCCCACTGGATCGACTCCCCGATGTCGGCCCGGATGGTCGTGGCACCACGATCGCGAAGCGCCCACGCGCCCAGATCGGTGCGGGCGAGCGCCGTCACCTCCACGCCCTGGTCGAGGAGCGCATCAACGACCGCGCCGCCGATGAGGCCGGTGGCGCCGGTGACGAAAGCCGTTCGCGGTGCCGTGGCGGTCAGCCCCCTGCGACGGCAGGAAGGATGGTGACCTCCTGGCCGTCGGCGACTGCGGTGTCGATGCCCTGCTCAAAGCGGACGTCCTGCCCGGCGACGAACACATTCACGAAGCGGCGGAGCTTGCCGTCCTGCGTCACACGATCACGGAAGCCGGGGTGATTGGCCTCGAGCTCGTCGATGATCGCGGCCACCGTGCCGGGTGCGCACTCAACCGTGCCGGCATTGCCGGTGAGCGGGCGGAGCGGAGATGGAATGCGAACGGTCACGCTCATCGGGGAATCCTCAGGGTCGTCGGGTTGATCATGCAGGAAGAGGGGTGCCGCGGCCTGCCACGGCGGCCTCGAAGTCGCTCACAGTGGGACTGATTGTGACCGGCTGAACGCGATCGGCGATGGCGTCAAGTGTCTTCAGCCCATCGCCAGTGATGTAGAGCACCACGCGCTCATCGGGCCCGATATCGCCACGATCCGCCAAGCGCTTGAGCACTGCGGTGGTCACGCCGCCAGCGGTCTCAGTGAAGATTCCCGTGGTCTCCGCCAGCAAACAGATTCCGTCGGTGATCTCGCGCTCAGATACTGCGTCGATTGATCCGCCGGTTTCATGCGCAACATCAAGCGCGAAGACTCCGTCAGCCGGGTTGCCGATGGCGAGGCTCTTGGCGATGGTGTCCGGACGCACCGGGGTCACGAAGTCGAGCCCGGCTTCGTACGCCGCCGCCACGGGGCCGCAGCCCTGGGCCTGGGCGCCATTCATGTGCGGCACATCGCCCTCAACCAGACCAAGCTCGAGAAACTCCCCAAAGCCGCGGCGGATCTTGGTGTAGAGCGATCCGGACGCGATGGGCACGATGCAGCGATCGGGCAGCGTCCAGCCGAGTTGCTCAACCGTCTCGTAGGCGAGGGTCTTGCTGCCCTCGCTGTAGTACGGCCGCACGTTCACGTTGACGAAGGCCCACGGGCGGTCAGCGGCAAGCTCCATACACAGCCGGTTGACGTCGTCGTAGTTGCCATCAACGGCCACGAGGGTGCAGCCGTAGATACCCGTGGCCACGATCTTCTGAGACTCAAGGTCGCTCGGCACAAACACGAAGCTCTCCATGCCGGCGGCCGCAGCGTGTGCCGCCACCGACTGGGCCAGATTGCCCGTGGATGCGCACGCGGCAACCTCAAACCCGAGCTCACGGGCCTTCTGCAGCGCCACGCTCACCACGCGGTCCTTAAAGGAGTGCGTGGGGTTGGCGGTCTCGTTCTTCACCCACACCTCCCCGAGGCCCAGGCGGGCAGCCAGACGCGGGGCGGGGACCAGCGGGCTCATGCCCACCGGCAGGCCCACCTGGGTGTCAAGCGGCGCGCAGGGCAGCAGGTCGGCATACCGCCAGATTGACTGGGGGCCGGCCTCAATGGACTCACGGGTGACGTTGGCGCGCAGGTAGTCGAGGTCGTACACGACCTCAAGCGGGCCGAAGCAGAACTCGCAGGCGTACGAAGCGCCCAACGGCAACTCCTCGCCGCACTCCTTGCAGCGGAGCCCACGTGCTCCTGTGACGCGCCCTTCCGTGTGTCCCATCCCAATCTCCCAATCGGTGCCGGGAGTCGAGGGTCACGGTGCGAACCTGCACGTCGACCATCGCATCTCCCAGGCATGAATGCCTGCTGGATTTGGCACCTGACGAGTATTCGCTGGTTGCCGCGGCTTCAAAGGGCCATACCCTCCACCGCTCTTGATGCAGGCGGCACGCTAGCGGAGAGACCGGCGGCGCGTCAAACGCATCGCCCGACTTACGCAGATTTGAAACGCTGATACATCTCGGGGTACGCCGTCCGATGCGGCTGGTTACGATCCGCCCGTTCAATGAATGATTCCGCTGCCGACGAGCCCGTGGCCCCAGACCCTGTGTCGTCTGACGCCGCGGTCGTGGTTCCCGCCCCCGAGAAGCATCGCCTCTTCCGGCGGCGCACCTCGGCGGCCGCGCCGGTTCCTGACGCTGTCGTGGACACCAACGACACCGAGACGATCGACGCTGAGTCGCCCGAGCGCATCCGCCCCGGCGTACTGCGTCGCCGTCGTCGCAGGCTCCTTGGCCAATACGAGCAGGGCATATTTGATCTGGGTGGCCTGGCCCTTGAGTTGTATGGCCGCGGGCTGCTCGCCGAAGAGGTGATGCGTCGACGCGCTGCCGAGGTGAACGACCTTCGTGGTCAGGTGCATCAGGTGGACGATCAACTGGACGACATCAAGTCGTCCCGCGCCGAGCGGCGCCAGGCCGGTCGCGGCCCCAGCATCACCTGCCCCTCATGTGGCGCCCGCAGCAAGCCCGGGGCCAACTTCTGCGCTCAGTGCGGCTCACCCCTCGCCGTCGTCACCGAGGTGGTGGAGGTGGAGCAGGACACCATCGTCATCACCGATACGCCCGAGCAGCCGACGCAGGTCATTTCCGGTGGCAGTGGCGATGAACAGGCCACGCAGGCCATTCCGATGCCCGGCGAGAGCGAGTCGACGTCGTGACGTCGCACGAGAGTCCGTATCCGGGAGTCGATCCGCCGCACCCAGATCCCGCGAGCGGCGCCTCATCCGGTGACGGGGCCGCGACGGTGGAGACACCCGCGCCGGCTCCCACCTGCTCGGTGTGCGGTTGCGAGCTTGACCCCGCGCAGACCTACTGCCTTGAGTGCGGATCAGCGACTCCGCTCGCCCCCAAACTGCGGCGCGGCGCTGGTGGCCTCGCAAGCGTGGCAATCGGGCTGGCGATCCTCGGCGCCGGCGCGGGTGCCCTCGCGTATGTCGCGTCCAACGACGACGGTGGCACGGCAGCGGTTCCGGTGCCGATGGTCAGTACGGCGCCCGTCATCACGGTGCCCACCACGGCCATTCCCACCACAAGCACCGACTCAAGCCTTCCCGGCGACACCATGGGCACTCTCCCCACCGACACGAGCGGGCTGCTCCCCGACACCACGGCCACCACTGGCGGCCTTCCTGTGGACACCACTGCAACGACCGGCGACTCCGGTGTGCTCACGGTGACGGGCCCTGGGGTGGACGGGCAGACCACCAGCGAGTTGCCCACCACGAGCGACTCCACTGGTTCGGCAGGCAGCGGTTCATCTGTCACCGGATCTGACGACTGGCCGTCGGGGACCAGCGGTTGGACCGCCATCGTGTCGAGCGTCAGGAACGAGGCGGCAGCGCGCTCGGCGGCATCCAGGCTCCAGTCGTCTGGTCAGCCGGGTGGCGTGCTGTTCAGCACCGACCATCCGCCGCTTCGTCCCGGGTACTGGGTGGTGTTTTCGGGTGTCTTCACCACCAAGTCCGAGGCACTCTCACATGCGCGGTCGCTCGTGGGCACATACCCCGGCGCCTACCCGCGCGAGATCACCTCGTAACAGCCGGGTTGGTGCGTGTCAGCCGGCGAGGCGGATCGCACGTGTGATGCCCGCACGTGAGGCGTCGCCGAGCACCACGACACTGCCGCGCCCCGCGGCACCCGACGTGCCGATCGAGACCATTCCCGATGGCGCCACACGCGCGGTGCCCACGATGCGCGCTCCCACGCGCACCTGAACCCGTAGGCCCGTCGCCAGAGGCCCCACCCTTGCTGTCACCCGCCCCGCCGATGCCCGCAGCGCCGAGAGCGACACGCCATGCGCAGGTGTGGCCACGGGGCCGAGCGCCAGCATTCCGCCTTCTGTCGTGGTGGCCGTGAGCGCCATGCGGCGCCCCGCACCTGCCACCCGCACATGTAGCCAGGTCCATGTCCCATCGCTGGCCGAAAGGCGCACCTGTGCCCCTCCTGCGGACGCAAGGACAGTTCCTGATCCCCGCACCGCCACACCGAGGTATCGGGCAGCACCGCCCAGTGCGACGGCTGGGGTGCTGGCGGTGAGCGTTCCATCATCCACCCGGATGGCCGAGCGACCCCACGCGCGGGCGATCATGGGGAGCCCTGCGGTGACCGACCACCCCGGCAGCACCACCCGCACCGGACCCATGCCACCAACGAGCAGACGCCGGCCCAGTGAGGACACCGGGTCGAGCACGATGCGCACCGTCTGCCCGGCGACAGCTCCGACCGGTACATCCATTGAGCGCACGCCGCGGTCGGGCACAAGTGTGATGAGCGGGATGTCGGGTCCACCCCCCTCTGGTCGCGCCCGCACGTCCACGAACGCGTTCGCGCCCGGCACACCGATGCTCACCGGCATCACCTGTGCCCCCTGCGGGATGGCCACCACTGGGCCGAGCACGGTGGTGTTGTCGGATGCCGAGATGACGGGGCCGTCGGCGAGCACCATCGATGTGGCGGGGCCCAGAACTCCCCATCCGAGGAGTCCCGATGACAGGTCGCCGTTGGGCACCACGGCCAGATCGGATGCCGGGCCAAACGGGGCACCAACCGGAGCGGCGCCGGCAGAGGCGACGATGACGAGCGTTGTGACGAGCGTTGCGGAAGAGATTCGGACGGCGATTCCCGGGTCAGGGATAGATTGCCCGCCCATGGTAGATCCCATCCGGGGGGAGACCCCGCACACTCGGGTCGGCGTTGACGTCGGCGGCACATTCACCGACGCCGTCGTGGTATCGGCGCACGGCATCTTCGCGGCCAAGGTTCCCACCACTCCGCACGATCAGGGGGAGGGCGTGGTGGCCGCGGTGGAAGCCGCGCTCAACGCCGCCGGGGCGACCGGCGCCGAGGTCCGGTCGCTCGCCCACGGCATGACGGTGGGAACCAACGCGCTCCTCGAGCGGCGCGGCGCCCGCGTGTGCCTGATCACCACGCAGGGCTTTGAGGACATCCTCGAGCTGCGCCGTCAGGACCGGGCCTCGTTGTACCGCCTTGAGCAGCAGCATCCGGCCCCTCTCGTGCGCGCAGACCACGTGATCGGCGCAAGAGAACGCATGACCCCGACTGGTATCGAACTGCCGCTCGACGACGATGCGATTCGTGAGGTGGTTGCCGCAGTGGTGGCGCTCAGCCCGGAGTCGGTGGCGATCGGCCTGCTCTTTGCGTATCGCGATCCATCGCACGAGACCGCCCTCGCGAGCGCCATACGCGCAGCACTCCCGGGGGTCCCCATTTCCGTCTCCTCTGAGGTGCTCCCCGAAATCAGGGAGTACGAGCGCGTTGCCACCACAGCCCTCGATGCCTACCTCGCACCTGTGCTCTTTTCCTATCTGGATCGCCTCGCGGGCCGTACGGAGGCGGCGGGCCTGCCCGACCCATCCATCATGCAGTCGAGCGGTGGGCTGATGAGCCTCGGGGCGGCCGCCACGCATGCTGCGCGCACCGTCCTGTCTGGCCCTGCGGGCGGGCTGGTGGGTGCTGCCATGGTTGCAGCGAGCATTCACGAGCCGCTCGCCCTGGCGTTTGACATGGGTGGGACATCATGCGATGTCGCCCTCATCGACGATGGTGAACCCGCACGGGCGCACGGGCGTACCGTCGCCGGCCACCCGGTCCACCTCCCCATGCTCGACATCCACACGGTGTCGGCTGGCGGCGGCAGCATCGCGTGGGCAGATGGTGGTGGCGCCCTGCGTGTGGGGCCGCACTCGGCTGCGGCGGTTCCGGGCCCAGCCGCATACGGCCTGGGTGGCACGGAGCCCACGGTGACCGACGCCAATGTGGTCCTCGGCCGCGTGGCCGGGGATCTCGGTGCCGGGGGCGAGATACACCTCGATCGAGCCCGTGCGCTCGAGGCTGTCACCGTATTTGGTGAGCAGCTCGGCCTTCCGCCCGTGCAATGCGCTGAGGGCATCCTCGCCGTGGCCGTTTCGCAGATGGTGGGGGCGCTGCGCGTGGTGAGTGTGGAACGCGGCATCGATCCCCGGGATGGCGTGCTGATCGCCTTTGGTGGGGCTGGCCCAATGCACGCCTGCGACGTGGCCGACTCGCTTCAGATCGCGCGCATCGCGTGTCCAGCATCCGCGGGTGTGCTGGCCGCGCTGGGCATGGTGGTGGCCGGGGAGCGGTGCGACCACGTGCAGACGGTGCTTCTTCCCGCCGGAGATCACGCAGCGCTTGCCCGCGCGGTCGCACCACTGCTCGCGATGGCCATGGGAGATGTCCCCGGTGGACGCATTGAGGCCCACGCCGACTGCCGCTACATCGGACAGAGCCATGCGTTGACCATCCCGTGGGACCCGCAGGACCCGGACGCCGGCCTCACGGACGCATTTCATGCTGCCCACGAGCGCGCGTCCGGCGGGGCCATGCCGGGTCGCGCCGTCGAGGTTGTGTCGCTTCGCGTCGCGGCCATCTCCGACGGCCCAGATATCCCCGGTGATCCCGCAGCGCCCGCAGGGCCCCCAATTCCCGGGCCCATCAGCATTCCCATGGCCGGCAGCACGTGCTGGGTCGCCCACGGATGGGTTGCCACGGCGCACACTGACGGTGCAATCACGATGGAGCGCTTATGAGTGGTCTTGATCCGATCGGCCTTCAGGTCTGGAACGCCACTCTCTGCGCGGTTGCCGACGAGATGCAGGCCGCATTGGTGCGCGCGGCCTTCAGCGTCACCATCAAGGAGCGTCGCGACTGCAGCACGGCAATCTTTGATGCGAATGGGCAAATGGTTGCGCAGTCGGACTCGATCCCCGTGCACCTGGGCGCCATGCCCGAGGCGGTCGCTGCCGTCATGGCCCGCGGCGCGCTGCCGGGCGAGGCGTGGATCATCAACGACCCGTTCCGGGGTGGTACGCACCTGCCCGACATCACGATCGTCTCCCCCATTGCCGTTGACGGCACCACAGTGGCGCACGCGGTCACACGCGCGCACCACGCGGATGTCGGCGGCATGACACCGGGATCAATGCCGGCGGGGGCACGGGAACTTGTTCAGGAGGGGTTGATCATCCCCCCAATGCGCCTTGCATCAGCCGGTGGCGTTGATCAGGGCCTTGTCGATCTCATTCTCGCCAACTCCCGCACGCCGGATGAGCGCCGGGGCGACCTGGCTGCCCAGCTGTCCGCGCACCGCCTCGCCCAGACGCGGATGGACGATCTGGCAATGCGAAGGGGCGGTGTGCAGGCCATCGCGGCAGCGATGAACGACATTCTCGCCTACGCGCAGCGACGCACTCGTGCGGCGATCGCCGCCCTTGCCGACGGCAGCTGGACCGGCGTCGAGTGTCTTGAGGGCGATGGCGTCACCGATGACGACATCGTGATCCGCGTGGCAGTCACCATCAGCGGCGATGCGATGACCGTGGACTTCACCGGGAGCGACCCAGCCGGACCGGGAAACCTCAACTGCCCGATCGCCGTGACGCGATCAGCGGTGTACTTCGCAGTGCGTGTGGCCATTGACCCTGACATCCCGGCATCCGCGGGCGCATTCGCCCCGGTCACCATCATCGCCCCCGAGGGCAGCGTGGTGAACGCACGCCCACCCAGCGCCGTTGCGGCGGGCAACGTCGAGGGTTCGAGCCGAATCACCGATGCCGTGCTGGGTGCCCTATCGGGTGCCGCCGACGTGCCTGCCCAGGGGCAGGGGACCATGAACAACCTCACACTCGGGTTCCCTGGCCGGGTGTATTTCGAAACCCTCGGTGGCGGCCAGGGGGCCTCCCCGCTCGGCGACGGGCCGGATGCCGTTCACGTCGCCATGAGCAACACGCTCAACACCCCGGTTGAGGCCCTCGAGGTGGCAATGCCCGTACGTGTCGAGCGCTACGCGATCCGGCGCGGATCGGGCGGCACCGGCCTGCACCGCGGCGGTGACGGCGTCGTGCGTCGCATCCGGCTCCTCGAGGATGCCGATGTATCGCTCATCGCGGAGCGGCGGCGCTCGGCACCCCGTGGGCTTAACGGCGGGGGCGACGGCACCCCGGGATCCACGCGCATCGGAGATGCGCCGGTGGGTGGCAAGTGGCGTGGACGCCTCGCCGCCGGTTCGGTCATTGAGCAGCGCACGCCCGGCGGCGGGGGCCACGGCACCGCCTGACTGCACCCTGCGGTGGCTACTTGGCGAGGTCCTTGCCCACAACCACCACGGCATCGGCGGTGCCGATGCGCCCTTCCACCAGGGCATCAACCGGCACAGCCGTGGTGATACCCAGGTCCTTGCCCAGGTTCCACGCCACTTCCTTGCGACCGGGCACATATTCGATCTGTGACGTCGCCAGATCCTGCTTCCCGGCGTTATCCACCACCCCAAGGGTGTACCCAGCCGCCTGCACGCGGGGTGCCACACGGTTGGCTGCTGCACCAGACACGCCGCTCGCGTTGAGCACGGCCACGGTATAGGCGGCCTTGTTGGCGAGCGGGGGCACCTCTTCGGGGATCGCGCCGCCAAGGTCCGCAGTGGTGCCGGTGGTGCCCGACGTCGCAGTTGTGGATGCCCCGGCGCTTGCCGGTGTGGATGACCCGCCATCACCACGCAGGAAGAAGAACCACACACCACCCGCCACGATGGCCACGGCGAGCAAGGAGATGAGCACCACCAGCGCGCCATTCCCCCCACCTTCCTTGGCGTTCTTTGCGCTCGGTCCGGACTTCGCCCGCGAGTTGCTGCTCTTGGCAGTGGCGCGCGCCCGGGCCGTGGACGCCGGCTGCGCCCGGGCAGCGGCGGCGCCCCCGGCGACAGCGGGTACCGCGGCATCTGCTGCGGCATTCGGGGCTGACCCGGGCAGAGCGCCTGCCTGTGCCGCCAGCTGGTCCTCTGAGGCCTCCACGCGGACTTCGGGCGAGGTGGTAATCGCACGGACCCGCTCCAGCGAGGGTGCTGCGGCCATGGGCACGGGCGGCCCAATGCGATCCTCCAGCCGTTTCAACGATCGCCCCTGACGGACGATCACCACGGCGAGGGCGATAAATGCCACGACGCCGATTGCGGCAGCCGCGATGATGATGATGTCCAGCAGGTCCACTGGCAGGCCACGCTACCAGCAGGCCCCGATGCCCGACGCCCCCAACAGCCCGGAACAGGGGGTCAGGCGCCCGGCGTCACCCGGTACGCGTCGAATACCGACTCGACGTTTCGCAGGTGCGCCGTGAGCACCCGGAGGGTGTCGATATCGGCCATCTCCAGCACAAAGCGATGCCGGGCCATCTGATCATCAACCTGGCACTGCGCCGAGAGGATGTTCACGCCGTTCTCGGCGATGGTGCGGGAGATGTCCTCGAGCAGGCGATGGCGGTCCCATGCCTCCACGGCGAGCTCCACGCCAAAGGCGTGCCGGCTCTCGCCGCCCCAGGCCACGGGCGTGAATCGCTCCGGGGAGCGCATGAGGGCGCGCGTATTGGGGCAATCCTCACGATGGATCGTGATACCGCGCCCAAGCGAGATGTACCCCACGATGTCGTCCCCGGGAACCGGCTTGCAGCACTTGGCGAGACGCACCATCACATCGGCCACGCCCTCGATCTCGATTCCGAGATCCGTGGACACGCCCCCCTGGCGCATGCGGTTATTGCGGCCCTCGGGCGCGGTGGGCTGGGACTCAACCCCGCCCTCCTGCGTCTTGAGGGACGAGATGATCTTGTTCACCACCACCTGAGAGGAGGTCTTTCCGAGGCCGAGCGAGATGTAGAAGTCCTCCGCCCGCTTGAAGCCCATCTCCTCAATCACACCTGCGAACAGCGGCGACCCCACGATGCGCTGGTTGGGGAGCCCCGCCTTCCGCAGGGCGTCCTGCAACAGTTCGCGCCCCCGGTGCTCGGCATCCTCACGCCGCTCCCGGCTGAAGAACGAGCGGATGCGCGAGCGGGCCTTTGAGGTCTGCACCACGCCCAGCCAGTCACGCGACGGGCCGCGGGGCTGTTTGGAGGTGAGGATCTCCACGAAGTCGCCCGACTCGAGGTGCTGCGTGAGCGGCACGATGCGGCCATTGACCTTCGCACCCACACATCGGTGCCCCACGTCGGTGTGGACGTCGTAGGCGAAGTCGAGTGGCGTGGAGCCTGCGGGCAGGGCACGCACCTCGCCCTTGGGCGTGAACACGAACACCTCCTGCGAGTACAGGTCGCCCTTGAGCGACTCCATGAACTCGCCGGGGTCGGTGGTGTCGCGCTGCCAGTCCATCATGCGTGACAGCCACTCGAGCCGGTCGTCAGATGCCGTCTCGTGGGCGCGGTTCTCTGCCTTGTACAGCCAGTGGGCGGCAACGCCGTACTCAGCCGTGCGATGCATCTCCGGCGTGCGGATCTGGATCTCGAGCGGGGTGCCCTGAGGCCCGATCACGGTGGTATGCAGCGACTGGTACATGTTCAGCCGCGGCATGGCGATGTAGTCCTTGAACCGCCCGGGGATGGGCTTCCACAGCGAGTGAATGGTGCCCACCGCGCCGTAGCAATCCTTCACCGACTCCACGATCACGCGCATGGCGGTGAGGTCGTAGATCTCGTTGAATTCCTTGCCCTTGCGGGTCATTTTCTCGTAGATCGAGTAGAAGTGCTTCGCCCGGCCAATGATCTCCACCGGCTCCACGCCCACCTTGCGCAGTTCGTCCGCCAGGTATCCGCCGGCCTCCGCCACGTACTCCTCGCGGTCCACCCTGCGCTGATTGACCATCTGCTGGATTTCCGCGTAGCGCTTGGGGTGCAGCGCCTGAAACGCCAGATCCTCAAGCTCCCACTTGAGGGACTGGATTCCAAGCCGGTGTGCGAGGGGCGCGTAAACCTCGAGGGTCTCGCGCGCCTTCTGCACCTGCTTGGCCTTGCTCATGTACTGAAGCGTGCGCATGTTGTGCAGACGGTCCGCGAGCTTCACGAGCAACACGCGGATATCGCTCGACATCGAGACGATGAGCTTGCGGTAGTTCTCGGCCTGCCGCTCCTCCTGGCTCTCAAAGTGGATGCGCGTGAGCTTGGTCACCCCATCCACCAGTGCCGCCACCTCTGCACCGAACTGGCCCTCCACGTCCTCATGCGTGGCGGCGGTGTCCTCCACCGTGTCGTGCAGCAGGGCCGCCTGGATTGTCTCGCCGTCAAGGCCGAGCCCGGCGCAGATGCGTGCAACCCCGAGCGGATGGGTGATGTACGGCGCCCCCGACTGGCGCAGCTGGTCGTGGTGGCGCTCATCGGCGTACGCGTATGCGCGCCGAATGGCATCGGCGTCGGCATTCGGGTGATTGGACAGCACCTCGCGCACCAGCTCCTCGAGTTCCGAGGGGCCGGTCGCCGGCGTCAGTCCAAGGTCGGCGAGCGGTGTTCCCACAGGTCCTACGATAACGCGCCGGCGGGGGAAGGCGGACCATCCCCGGAGCCGCTGGCGTACTCGGGCAGGGCTCCGAAGATGTCAAGGGTCATCGCGCGTGCCGCGAGGTGCCGTGCCTGGTCGAGCACAGCAGCCGCATGTCGCCCCGTTGGGGTGGTCGCAAGGTCAGATCGCCCGACGCCTTCGCACACCGCGATGCCCTCATCGTCAATGGTGATGAGCCCCGCTTCGCGGAGCGCAGCAAGTGCGATCGCGCTTGCGCGGGGCGACCGCGAGACGGCCCCATCCCCAGCGAGCAGGTGGTCGAGGTCGGGGCCCCACGGCACGGGTGCACCGGCGGCCTTCAGCGACGGCCAGAACCCACGTGCGACATCACGCACCGAGAGGTCGGCCTCGGCCACCCCGAGCGCATGGCGAGCCTCATCCTCACCCCACGCCAGATGCACCATGCGCCCCGCCCCGGCCGCGCGGAGCGCCACGATGTCCGTATCGAACACCGGGGGGTCAATCACCACCAGGTGCACGTCGTCCGGCAATACCAGGTCAGCCAGCGCCCGGGGATCGAGGAGCGCGAGCAGCGGCCCGCCCCGTGCGAGGGCCAGGCGCGACGCCATTGCTTCGCGGTCGCAACGGTCACCGCCGATAATCGCCACCTCGACCCCGAGCCGCCCCGGAAACAGCACCTCGGCCAGGGCGGCGCGTCGGCGCGGCACGTCAGCCACCACCGCAACCACTCCCCCGTCAGCACCGGCGAGCGCCGCGATGAGCGGAAGCGCCCGCCCCTCGCCCCGGCGGTCCACGACGTCCGCAGGCGGGTCGGGGTGTCCCGAGGACCCGGCGGCGGGAAATGGTGAATCCAGCAGGCGGCGCACCCCGGCCACGTCCACGCGGTCCCGGCAGGTGACATCGCACGCCGTGGCGCAGCCACCGGGCACGAGCGGTCCATCCGGCAGGCGCACGATGGCCTCAAGCGTTACCCGCGGCCCCACGGTGTCCTGCCACCGCTCCACCTCCAGACGCGCCACGGCGTCGTAGCGCACATCCTCGCCTGCGCTCTTCAGTTCCGGGCCCTGATCCCCCATCTGGAAGCCGATCGCAGGTGCCACCACGCCCCCGGCCGAAAGCCGGGCCTTGAGGTGCTTGCCACCACCTACCCGCGAGATGCCCGTGATTGCGCAGCCGGGCACCACGATGCGGGGCTCGGGATTGCCGCGGCCAAACGGGCCCAGCGCCTCAAGGGCCTCGGCCGTCGCCAGCGTGAGGTCGGGACCACCGGCGACGGCATCCACGGAGCGTGTGCGCGCCCGCGAGATCTCGCGTCTGCGCCCGGCCGCGGCCGACTCGAGCGCCCCACGGAATGCGGCGATGTCATTGGTTGCCAGCGATACGCCCACGGCGCCCGCATGACCGCCCCAGCGTGTGAGCAGGGCGTCCGCGTCGCCCACGATCGCATGCAGGTCCACCCCCGGAAGGCTGCGGCCTGACCCCTTCGCCTCGTCCCCGGACGTGGCGAGCACGATTGCGGGCCGTCCGAACCGCTCCACCATGCGCGATGCCACGATGCCCACCACGCCCTCGTGCCACCCTTCGCCCGTCACCAGTGTGATGGCGGCATCGGCCCGCTGACCGGTCTCGGCCTCCACAATCGCGATGGCCTCCGCCGTAACCTGTCGCTCCACGTCACGCCGCGTGGTGTTGAGGGCCCAAAGCTCCTCAGCAAGAAAACGGGCCTCGTGCTCGTCGGTTGCGAGCAACAGCTCGAGGGCACGCCCGGGGTCGCCCAGGCGGCCGGCGGCGTTGATTGCGGGGGCCAGCGTGAACGACAGGCCACGGGGTGTGATGACGCGGTGGTTGGAGCCCGCCACCGCGCACAGCGCGTTGATGCCCGGACGCTCGCCGCGACGGATGGCCGCAATCGCCCGGTGCACCAGCCGCCGGTTCCCCTCGATAAGCGGCACGGCATCGGCGACCGTTGCGAGGCCGGCAAGGTCAACGCCCATATCTGCGGCCGGGGACAGCAGGTCGCCGTCCAGGCGCAGCGCGATGGCGCGCGTGACATCAAATACCACTCCCGCAGCGGCGGGAAGTGCGTCCATCCCCCGCCCGAGTGCCGGGTTGGCGATGATGCCTGGTGGGCGCGCGCCGCCCGCGAGGTGATGGTCGAGCACGATTACATCCATCCCCAACTCATGGGCGCGGGTGAGGGCCTCCACGCTCGACGTTCCGCAGTCCACGGTGGTGAACACCCGGGCGCCCTCATCAGCCAGCCGCTCGACAGTGGCCTCCGACACCCCGTACCCATCTGTGAAGCGGCTGGGCAGGAAGGTGACGACGTCCGCCCCCCGGGCACGGAGCGCCCCGGCGAGAATGGCCGTGGAGCACACCCCATCGCAGTCGTAGTCGCCATGGATCGCGATGCGCTCACCCTTGGCGATGGCCTCAACCAGGCGGTCGGCGGCGGCGGAGATGCCGTCGATGGCCTCAGGGTCTCCGAGGTCACCGTCGGTGGCGAGAAAGGCTTGGGCCGCCGCGACATCCGCGAGTCCACGTCGCACCATGATCCAGGCCATTGGCTCGGGGCACCCGAGCGCCAGTTGCAGCCGACGCACGTCGGCGTAGCGCACGCGGGTGGCACGCCACGGGGGCTCTTCGGGGCTATTTGCGGGGTCTGCCATCAGCCCGGCCGACCGTACCAGTGCGAACGGATGCGGCCGCGGGCTACCAGGCGCCCGAACGGACCATCCCGATGACCAGCCATCCAAACAGCACGAGCCCCGCCACAAAGCCCGGCACACCGATCCACGCAAGCCCGAAGATGTGCGGGCCAGTCTTCACGAAGGTACCGATGAGGGCTGAGCCCACGATTACCGCTGCCGTCACCAGCGACACCGCCACCCTGTTGGCCGCGGCCAGTCCCTTATCGCTTGCGGACCGGAGTTCCTCGAGGTTGATGGCGATATGCACCTCGCCATCCTTGAACTCGTCCAGAAGCTCGGACACCTGAAACGGATAGTCGAGAAGCGCGCTGGCGTACTTGCCCAGATCCCCACTCACCCGGGACGCAAGGCGATCGGGGCTGAACCGCTCGAGGTACAACCGTCGCGCATAGGGCCGGGCGGTCTCGAACACGTTGAAGTCGGGGGAGATCTCCAGAGCCACGCCGGCGAGCGTGGCGAGCGCCTTGTCCAGCAGAATCCAGCGCGCCGGGAGCGTGATCTCAAGTTCGTAGATGAGGCCGAAGATGTCGTGCAGCACCCCGCGCACGTCGATCTCGTCCATCGAGGCGCCGAGGTACTGCGCCATGACGAGCGTGAGGCGTTCCGAAAACTCTGCCTCGACCTCCCGCGGGTACTTGATTCCCAGCGACCTCAGGTCGCGCGGAATACGTTCCATGTTCTGGTCGAGGATGTCGCCGAACAGGCGCACGGCGGACTCACGGTCTCCCTTCGACAGCACCCCCACCATGCCGAAGTCGATCAGCCCGATGTGGTCGGGGCCGATCACCATGATGTTTGCGGGGTGCGGATCGGCATGAAACAGACCGTCCGCGAAGATCATCTGCATCCAGCTCTCAGCGATCCGTGCGGCCAGAAGGCGCCGTTCCTCGGTGGTCATCGTCTCGAGGTCCACGTGCGCCAGCGGACGCCCGGCGACCCGGTCCATGGTGAGCACCCGTTCACTGGTGCGGCGCCAGTGCACCTTTGGAACGTCGACGTGCTCATTCGTGGCGAAGTGCCCACGAACGGCCTCGCAACTGCGGGCCTCGTTGCGGTAGTCAAGCTCGTGCCGAACCGTGCGTGCGAACTCATCCACCAAGCTTGTGAGGTCGATGAACGACAGTCGCTTGACGCGATCCTTGGCCAACGCCGCCAGCTTGTAGAGCAGTTCGATGTCGGCCGAAAGCGTGGCCGCAGCCCCGGGGCGCTGCACCTTCACCACCACCTCGTGGCCACCCGGGAGGCCCGCCACGTGCACCTGCCCCACGGATGCCGAGCCGATGGGCTCCTCGTCGAACCACTCGAATGCCTGCTCAAGCGTGAGGCCGAGGTCGGCTTCCACCACCCCGCGGATCGCCTCGAATGGCTCCGGGCGGGCGCTGTCCTGCAGGCGACGCAGCTCGTCGATGATGTCCTGCGGCACAAGATCCGGGCGTGTGGACAGCAGCTGTCCGAACTTCACGAATGTCGGCCCGAGCTCCTCAAACATTTCCCGCAGTCGAACGGCGCGGGTGGACCGGTCATCCGACGCATCGCTCGAGCCGCCACGGCGAAACACATACCCGAAGCCGTGCTTGGTGGCGATCTGCGCGATGTCGCGCAGGCGCGAGATGGTGCCGCGCTTGTCGTCCCTGCTCATGGCGTCACGGTACCAGTGGCCCCGCTGCCAACCGCAGTGCTACTCGACGCCGGGAGTGCCGCTGCCCGACTCCTCGAGAAGGCGGATGCGGTGCTCAAGTTCGCTGATGCGCTGATCCACCTCAGCCAGGTCATCGCGCTGGGCGATGCCGAATTCGCGCAACACGCCCTGCACCCCACCCTCGATCTTGCCCACAAGGCCCGATGCGCCGCCGCTGGCGTCGCGCGCGCGCTCCATCAGGCGGTCCACCGTAAGGCGCCCCTCGTCCTCACCCAGCTGACCACGCCGAACCAGGTCAGACACGATGGCCTCGGCACGTTCGCGCGTGAGCGCCGCGGCACCGACCGCCACGAATATCGCCTGCTCAACCGCTTCGCGCACACCGATCATTGCTTCCTCCTGCGACGGACCTGGCCATGGCGGCGCTGCCGCTCAGGCGGCGGCGCCGGGGCGGGTCGGGACGTACCCGACTCGCCGCCGTCGCCCGCGGGTGCGGTCGGCGGCACGTCTGATGATGGCGCATCCCCGGCCGGCGCGTCGGGCGCGTCGTCATTGGTGTCTTCCCCGGACGACTCCTGCATGAGCGATGGCAGGGCGTCGTCGGCCATCAGCGCGGCCTCGGCGCGCTCGAGGGCCACCATGTCAACGCCATCCTGCGCGTACCTGGTCTGCCGTGAGGTGCGTTTGTGCGCCTTTGCGGCCCGTTTGCGGCCCTCTGGCTGGTGTTCCTTCCAGATCGCGGCGATCGGGGCAGCAATAAGCACGGATGAAATTCCGCCTGACAGCAGACCGATGAGCAGTGCGAACGCGAAGTCGCGCAGCGTGCTGCCGCCGAAGATGAACAGCAGAAGCACCGGCACGATGGCCGTGAGGCCAGTGATGACCGATCGCGTCAGGGTCTCGTGCACCGACCGGTTGACCACGTCCTTGTAGCGCGCGTTCCGCATGAGCGGCGCGTTTTCGCGGATGCGGTCGAAGACCACAACCACGTCGTACAGCGAGTAACCGAGGATGGTCAGCAGCGCGGCCACCGTCGCACTCGTCACCTCCCGACCGGTGATCGAATAGATGGTGAGCGAGAGCCACACGTCATGCACCACCGAGAGCAGCGCCGGCAGCGCCAGGCGGTACTCGAACCTGATGGTCAGGTACACGATGATGAGCAGGAACGAGAGCGCAATGGCCCAGGCCGCCCGTTTCACCACCTCTCGCCCGAAGGTGGGACCGACCGTCTCCACCACGTAGGCCCGCTCGTCGATACCCCCGAGTTTCTGGTCGAGGTCGCGCTTCAGCTGGTTGAGCTGCGCCGGCTGCAGCGTGGGGGTCTGAATCTGGAACCCCGTGCGGCCGGTCGCGGTGTCGGTGGTCACCTGCACCTTGGCGTCCGGGTACCCGTCGGCCGAAACGACCGATCGCACCTGACCCTCTGTGGGCGTGCCCTTGACGAACGCCACCTCAATACGCGTGCCGCTGTTGAAGTCGAGGCCCAGGTTGAGCCCCTTGATGCCGATGAAGACGGCACCGAACGCAATGGGGATAAAGGAGATGGCAAGCCACGTGCGCCACTTGCCGACGAAGTCGAACTTCCACCTGGGCTCGCGGGCCGTGAGGCCCATGAGCTTCTCGTTCTGGAATGTCTTGGTGCCGGCCAGCATCTCGATGACGACGCGGGTCACCAGCACGGCAGTGAACAGCGACAGCAGCACGCCGATCATCAGAACGAAGGCGAATCCCTTCGGCCCGGCGGTGCCGAACAGGAAGAGGATCGCCGCCGTCATGAACGTGACGACGTTCGCGTCGATAATCGCGCTGACGCCCTTCGTATAGCCGGTGAGGATCGCCGATTTGGCGGTCCGCCCGGCCCGGGCTTCCTCGCGTATTCGTTCGAATATGACCACGTTGGCGTCAGACGCCACGCCGATGGTGAGGATGGCGCCCGCAATGCCGGGCAGGGTGAGCGTGATTGGCACGAGCTCGGCCACTGCCAGGTAGAACAGCGCGTAGATGATGAGCGCGGCGGCGGCGATGACGCCAAGCAGTCGGTACCAGACGATGAGGAAGATCATCACCACAATGAGACCGGCCAGTCCGGCGATGAGCCCCTGGCTCAACGACTCGGCACCCAGGGTGGCCGAGACCTGCTTCTGGCTGATGACATCCAGGCGAATGGGGATGGCGCCCGAGTTCAGCTGATCGGACAGCGTGCGCGCGGTCTCGCTGGTGAAGTTGCCCGAGATCTGCGCGCCGCTGCTGCCGCTGATGCCATTGGGGTATTGGCGGTAGTCGATCGTGGGGGTGGAGATGATCTTGCCGTCAAGCACGATGGCGAAGCTCTGCAGCCCCTTGCGCA
>Ga0194063_10000469_pt1 | contig 29306 bp, 25 predicted proteins | sample SepL3720m_MetaG_FD_155459 | JGI IMG/M metagenome (GOLD analysis project Ga0194063, IMG submission 155459) | Anoxic zone freshwater microbial communities from boreal shield lake in IISD Experimental Lakes Area, Ontario, Canada - Sep2016-L373-20m | ecosystem: Environmental > Aquatic > Freshwater...
ACAAAGCAACCTCCTCATTTAAAAATATTGTTCTCATGTTTGTTCTTTTGTTAATGATTAATTCTAACAAAAGAAACCAATGAATTGTGAAATCTGTGTCCACTTTATGGGGTACAGATCACTGGTGCCCCCGGCAGGAATTGAACCCACATCTATTCCTTAGGACGGAACTATTCTATCCGTTGAACTACGGGGGCAGAACGCATTGAATATACCATAGGTTAGGTTTTGCGGCACGGGACATTTTCTGTTAGACTGCTTGCATGACACCAGAAGAGAAGTCATTGCTCGAGCGAACATACAAATTAGCTGAGGATAATAACGCTATTTTGCGTAGTATTAGACGATCTAATAGATTGTCTACATCGTTTCGAATACTCTATTGGGCAGTCATAATTTTGTCTGGATTTGCGGCGTATTATTATGTGCAGCCATATATGACGATGGCTATCGATCTGTATAATAAAGCACAGACTGGTTTAGTGAGTGTTCAGAACCAGGTGAATGGTGTACAGAATACGGTCAATTCGGTTAAGGGTTTGTTGAAGTAATTCTTCGACGATTGAACTCATGATGTTATAATGGAGAAGTGAACCACCTTCTTTACAAAAAAGCTTTAGAATTGAGATTGAAAGGGTATAGTTATAATGAAATCAATAATGAAATTGGTGTTGCCAAGTCGACACTTTCGAGTTGGTTTTCAAAAATTATATTGTCTGGAGAGGCTATGGCTCGATTGAGTAGTAGAGTGGCCAGGGGGACATTGAATGGATTGGTAAGGAGAAACAAGCAACAGACTCTATTGGCGAAGGAAAGATCATTGCAAATTCGTAGTCAGGCAAAGAGTGAGGTTAAAGCAATTTCTCGTAATGATTTACTATTGATTGGTACGGTTTTGTATTGGGCGGAAGGATACAAGAAATTGAAGCAAGTTAATGGTCGAGAGATCACTGCTCATTCTGTTTCACTTACAAATTCAGATCCAGAGATTGTTTCGTGTTTTGTTATATTCTTGCGTGAGATTCTAGGGGTTTCTATGGATAATATTGTAATAGAGATGCGTCTGTTTAAACACATGGACGCCGAAAATTCAATTCGTTATTGGATGCGCGTCACTGGCTTACCTAGGAATCAATTTAGAAAACCCCTTTATCCGGTAAGTAGTGCGAGTAAAGGTAAGAGGCCGATAAACCGCTTGCCTTATGGTACAGTTCAAGTTATAGTTTCTAATACCAAACTCTTTTATCGTGTTATTGGTCTCATTGACGGGGTCAAAGATAGATTACAGAAATTGGTTAAATATATGCCGAGGTAGCTCAGCTGGTAGTAGCGCTTCCCTGAAGAGGAAGAGGTCACCGGTTCGATCCCGGTCCTCGGCACATTAGGAGAGTCTATATAGAAACATGAAATCGCGTGTTTTTGTGTGGGCAGGAGAGAGTCAGATATTTCCAAGCTATTTGATAGAAAATGCAATTCAAAATCTTCTTAATTTATTAAATATTTACACCCATCCCCGTGAGAGAAAAGGCCCACGGGGATGAAACTGGATCAAGGTATACCTGCAAAGACACTTTGATCTGAAATATTATGATTATTCCAATAGGTTAATAACGTACAACACGAGTTACGACGATGAACTGGCTCTATCACTATTATGATAAAAATTCACAAGAGTTATGTCGACCCATAACTGGTCTTAACGATATCAAAATGGAGATAAAATCCTGATAAAGATCTGATCAAGATTTGATAAAGTTTTGATAAAGAAATGATGAAGAAATCGTGTTTAGGCCTCAGAATATCAAATATTATAGAATTTACGCAGATTGTCGGGTGTATCTATGACATAACCTCTGCCTGGCAGGTTGGCGATCAAGTTGGGCTTATTGCCAGTATTCAACTTTACTCGGAGATTCCTCATATGTGCCTCTACGGTATTGGAGAAAGGATTGCTGTCGGCTGTCCAAACATGCTCCATGAGGAGAGCTCTCGATACCAAAGTTCCTTTATGTTTAATGAGGTATTCGAGCATGGAGAATTCCTTCCTCGTCACCTTTATGATCTTATTACCTCGGGTCACGATGTTCCTACTTGGATCGATCTTGAGATCATGGATCTCCAGTGTTGGGATCGATGTTTTCTCAGGTCTTCTCGAAAGTACTTTCAACCTCGCATATAACTCCTGTAATGAAAACGGTTTGGTCATGTAGTCATCGGCCCCACACTCGAACGCCGCGACCTTGACCTCGGTATCATCAGTAACAGATAGGAAAATGATAGGTGTAGTTTTCCCCAATGCGCGTATCTCTCTACATACTGCTAGGCCATCCTTTTTCGGTAGGGAATAATCTAGAATAATGGCGTCATATATGAAGCTTCTAGCCATGAATGATCCATCGTTGCCATTATCAGCAACCTCAACATTGTGTGCCGCGGCCATGAGACCACTGCGGAGTGTTTCGGATATACTTTTATCATCTTCAACGATAAGTATTTTCATATTTGCCGTAAGTATAGATGCACAAATATTTAATTGCAATACATGATCGGTCAAGCGCAAATATGCAACTATTGACCGATAGTGCCTTTACATCTCGTTGTAGTTGACAAAAGAACGCTAGTAGTGGTAATGTCTATGTATAGAAAAACCCATTTAATAATAATAATAAACATGGCCACAGCAACAATTTCGTTCAAACCAAAGCAGACCGTCAAGAGACTATTATCGTCACTTCCTGATCGTGCACGCGAAGTTATCATATATCGATACGGACTCGGAAAAGATGTAAAGCGTATGACTCTCGATTCTATCGGCAAGATGTATGGCATCACTCGTGAGCGAGTTCGTCAGATCGAGAATTATGCATTGACTCAAGTTCGCAAGTCAGAAGAATACGGACAGGAGAAGGGTGTATTCGTCGAGATCGAGAGCTTGCTACATTCATTGGGTGGCATCGTTGTTGAGGATGATTTCTTGGGTCATGTATCCAAGGACAAGAGTCTACAGAACCATGTATATTTTCTCCTAGTTGTTGGTGAGCCTTTCCGTAAGATGAAAGAAGATGATGATTTCCGTCATCGATGGCATGTCAATGAAGAGTTAGCAAAGAAAGTCGAGGAAGCTCTAAAGAAGCTCTATGGAAATCTGAACAATCAAGATTTGCTACCAGAATCAGAAATGATAAATAAGTTCCTGAGTCATCTAGAAGATGTTTCTGAAAAGTACAAGAATCAAGAAGTGATAAAGAGATGGCTCGGCCTCTCAAAGGCGATCGGCAAGAACGCTCTCGGTGACTGGGGTGCTTCGAATTCATCGAATGTAAAGACAAAGGGTATGCGTGACTACGCTTTCCTCGTTATCAGAAAGCACGGATCACCGATACATTTCCGTGATGTTGCAAAGCAGATCACAACCATGTTTAGCAAGAAAGCTCACGTAGCAACTACACACAATGAGCTTATAAAGGATCCTCGTTTCGTATTGGTTGGCCGTGGATTGTATGCTCTCGCAGAGTGGGGATACGCACCAGGCATCGTCCGTGATGTTATCGCTCATGTTATAGAGAAGAGTGGGCCCCTAACGAAAGAAGAGATTGTGGATAAGGTACTAAAGGAGAGATATGTCAAAGAAAACACGATCATAGTCAATCTCCAGAACCCTCGTTATTTCAAGAAAGACAAAGATGGCAAGTATGTAGTTGTCAGTGTCAAATAATCCATACCTTTGATATAATGTCTGCATGTCATTTGATCAGGGATATTCTTATTTGTTCCATATATTAAATACAGAGATATTACCTCCTGCTATACAGGTTATGATTGCTTTGTCGCCCGTAGTTCTGGCGGCGCTACTAATGGTGATTTTTCGAGGATTGTGGGTAGACTATGTGAGAGCCAAGAATTTCCTTTCGATCAAGTATTGCGTCGTTGAGATCAAACTTCCGAAAGACACTTTCAAATCGCCTCTGGCTATGGAAGTCTTTTTGACGGCTCTTCATAACACATCTGATGGGACTCCGTATGCTCAGTATTGGAAGGGTGAGACTAGACCGTGGTATTCATTGGAGCTCATATCGATCGGGGGACAGGTGAAGTTCATGATGTGGATGGAGGAGAGACGCAAGACAAATCTCGTGTCTGCTCTGTATTCTCAATATCCAGATGCTGAGGTTAGAGATGTTGAAGATTATGCCAAATCTGTACATTTCGATCCGGCCACAATGAAGATGTGGGCTGCGGAATTCAAATTTACAAAACCAAATCCATATCCTATAAAGACATACGTTGATTATGGACTCGATAAAGATCCTAAGGAGGAATTCAAAGTCGATCCATTGTTGCCTCTACTAGAATTTTTGGGTAGTGTTGGTTCCAATAGTCAGGTTTGGATACAGATACCGATCATAGCTCACAGGAATGATCAGAAATTGCCGGGTCATATATTTAAAAGAGGTGATCTGTGGAAGGAAGAGGCTAACAAGCTTATCAATGAAATATTGGTCCGTGATCCTAAGACAAAAACAGCTGGTGGAGAGCCTGATCCAGAAACAGGCTATACAAAGTTACCGATCCTTTCAAAAGGTGAACAGGAAATTGTGGCATCTCTTGAGAGACGTATTTCCAAATACTCTTTCGATACTGGCATTCGCGCTTTATATGTTGCAAAGAAAGATGAATTCAATGCAGCTTTCGCTGTTGGTGGTGTAGTTGGGAGTATAAAGCAATTTGGGGCCGAAGGTTTCAATGGTTTCAAACCTAACGGCGATAAGTGGCTTCAAAAATTCGACTATCCGTGGCAGGACTTTATGAATATAAGAAAAAATAGACAGTCTCGATTAGCGCTGGCAGCATATAAACGTAGGTCTTTCTTTTATGAACCATTCAAAAGTCCAGTCCTCGTAATGAATGTCGAGGAGCTCGCTACTATATACCACTTCCCGGGATCAGTATCGAGGACGCCGACATTGGAGAGATTGCCATCAAAGAAAGCACAGGCACCATCCAACTTGCCGATATAGCATCACTGATTCCGAATATACCTATACGAGAATGAATACAAATTATCTGTACAAAAAATCTAAATGGAATAATATTGGTCCGTTAGATATTATGAAAAAGTATCGCTTGTTCGTCGCGGCTCTCGTGGTGGCTTTGGTTTCATTCATGTTCGTAGTGACTGCTTTTTCCATAGCTCCAGATAATTTCCCAGGTCGCAGGATCGTCTCTATTCCAAAGAGTACATATCTTGGTGCTGCGGCAAAAATACTCCATGACAAAGGTGTTATCAGATCGGAGTTACTATTCAAGGTCTATGCGATGATCGTGAGTGGTCACCGACAGATCCAAGCGGGTGATTATCTCTTCACTGAACCACAGTCAGCTCTGCGAATCGCATATCGTACTACTCACGGTGTGCAGGATCTCCCGAAGATATCAGTGACCCTCTATGAAGGTATGACAGTCAAGGATATGGGAGTACAGATAAAGAAGAATATTCCTCAATTTGATAATACAACATTTTATAATATGGCCAAGTCTTATGAAGGGTATCTTTTTCCAGATACGTACTTCTTCTATGAGAATGTTACTCCTGGCCAAGTGATGGAAACATTGAGGGACAATTTCAATCAAAAGATAAAGACGGCATTACTCGATATACAAGCGTCTGGTAAGTCATTGCAGGATGTTATCGCTATGGCTTCTATCGTAGAGAGAGAGGCGACGAGTTCAGCTGATAGGAAGTTGATCGCTGGAGTGTTATGGAAAAGAATATCTATCGGTATGCCTCTACAAGTCGATCCACCATTCTATTATATTCTCGGTAAAGATTCCTCGGAGATAACTTTGAAGGATCTCGCTATGAATTCTCCATATAATTTGTATAAAAATAAAGGCTTGCCTCCAACACCTATAACCAATCCTGGAATGAGCTCGATTCTGGCCACGGTCAATCCAACTACTTCCAACAATCTATTTTTCTTGTCTGATAAAAAGGGGGCGATACATTATGCTCCTACATATGAGGGGCATATTGCAAACAAGTTGAAATATTTGCAGTAATGTTGGGTAATGCTATATTGCATGTATGGTAATTAACCAAATGCACGGAAAACGCGTATTCGTTGGCATTTCAGGCGGAGTTGACTCTGCTGTTTCTGCGGCATTACTCAAGAAGGCTGGCTATCACGTCACTGGTGTATTCATAAAAGTTTGGCAGCCTGATTGGATAGAGTGTAATTGGCAGGAGGAAAGGCGTGATGCCATGAGAGTTGCCGCACATCTGGATATTCCATTTATTACCCTCGATCTCGAAACGGAATACAAAAAAGGTGTTATTGATTATATGATCGCTGAATATAGAGCGGGGCGCACACCAAATCCTGATGTAATGTGTAATAAGACTGTGAAGTTCGGAGCTTTCTATGATTGGGCTATGAAACAGGGTGCTGATTTTGTTGCGACGGGGCATTACGCTCGGATCAAACGTGAGACAGGAAGGGGGAAGAGTCAAGAAGGTTGTGAGTGTTTGGATGGGGGGACTTTCGGAGGCGCGAAGGCGCCTAGAAGGAATGCGCGCCTAGCAAGGCGCGACATGTGCCCCACAGGCAAATACTCACAACCTTCTTTGCATCTATATGCGGGTAATGATCGCAACAAAGATCAGTCGTATTTTATTTGGAATATAAAACATGAACAATTGGCGCATATATTATTTCCTATTGGTGATATCCAGAAAACAGAAGTCAGAAAATTGGCACGAAAATTTGGATTGCCGAATGCCGAGAAGAAAGACAGTCAAGGGCTTTGTTTCATCGGTAAGATTGATTTCAAGGAATTCTTGCAGCACTATATGAAGACAGAAAAGGGTAATGTATTGAACGAACAGGGTGAAGTTATCGGTACGCATAACGGCGCGCTATTTTTCACTATAGGTGAGAGGCATGGTTTTTCCATAGACGATAAAAGAAAGTCTGCGAATGATAAGCCATATTTTGTCATAGAAAAAGATGTTGAACAGAACACTATTATCGTATCGAATAAAGATAAGAGGGAATTGTTACCAAGTGCCACCAAAGTAGTACGTCTAGAAAAAGTGAACTGGATAGATGGTGAAGTGCCAGATTTCGGAGTGAATAGTGGCAATGCTCACTATCTGTTGCTCGCACGGAGTCGTTATCGTCAGGAATTGCAGAAGGTGCGTATCGAGAGCTCAAATATAACTGAAACTGTTCTCGAATTTGAAAGTCCTCAAGATACACTCACGCCAGGGCAGTCTTTGGTTGTTTATGATGGTGAGAGGTGTCTGGGGGGAGGGGTGATAGTGTAACCGTGTATAGGTCTGACCTCTACAGTTTACCTAGCTGGCTTTCTATTGTCTTTAGGTTACAATACTCGTATGAATCACGTAATAAACATAACAAAAACAGATGGCACGAAAGAGCTATTTGAAGAGGAAAAATTAATAAATTCGTTGCGCAGAGTTGGGGTCAGACCGGAGACGATAGATGAAGTAGTCGAGGAAGTAGAATCAGAAATGAAAGATGGTATGACTACGTCCGAGATATATAGGAAGGCGTTTTCACTGATAAAGAGACATTCGGCACCGATGGCGGCCAAGTATTCTATACGTCGTGCCCTCATGGAACTTGGTCCGGATGGTTTTCCATATGAGAGATTTGTGGCTAGAATATTCCGGATGTGGGGCTATGAGGCTGTGACAGATCAGGTGGTTATGGGGACATGTGTCGATCATGAACTAGACGTTGTTGCATGGAAGGATGAAAGCTTAGCGATGGTTGAGGCAAAATTCCATAATGAATTCGGTGTGAAGTCTGATCTCAAAGTCGCGTTGTATGTCAAAGCCAGATTTGATGACATTGCTGGTAACACGTTTGAATATGGTGGAAAGAAGAGGAAGCTTACAGAACGTTGGCTTACGACCAATACAAAGTTTACAGATAAAGCTATCAAGTATGGTGAGTGTAGTAATTTGAAGCTTGTCGGGTGGAACTATCCAGCAAAGGGCAACTTACATGAGATCATCGAGCAAAACGGTTTGCATCCTATTACTTGCATTACGACTTTGACCCATCAAGAGAAAAAGGACTTGGTTGCTAGAGATATCCTAGTTTGTATCGATCTAGTCGGTAAGCCTACAGTGTTGAATGATATCGGTGTAAAAAGTGATAGAGTCGAGAGTATACTCACTGAGGCACAGATCATTATTCAGGAGGCGAAGTAGTACAGAGTATCGATGCGAATATACGAATTATTCTAATTATACGAATATGGGCACAGAATCTAAATCCGAAAAAATGGAGGAACTCGGCCGTCGACTGGTCAGCTTCAAAGAATCACCTCTATACGAATATCGCACAAGTAACAAGTACTTACCAGTTATCGGTGAGGGGAGTCTTGATGCGTCTATAATGTTTGTCGGCGAAGCACCAGGCAAGACTGAAGCGTTGACTGGTAAACCATTCTGCGGCGCTGCGGGGAAGTTTCTGTCAGTGTTACTCGAATCAATAGGTATGAGCCGTGAGAAAGTATATATAACAAACATTGTGAAAGATCGACCACCAGAGAATAGAGACCCAACACCTGAGGAGATCGCTCTGTATTCGCCGTTATTGGACAAGCAGGTGCAAATCATAAAACCGAAGGTTATAGTTACACTGGGTAGACACTCTATGGGTTATATTTTGCCACGATATGATCTAGATAATGAATTGGCACCAATAAGTAAGTTGCATGGCCGGACTTTCGAAACTGCATATTTCGATGAATCCGCATCGCCACAGCCAGTAACAATATTAACTCTGTATCACCCGGCGGCTGCACTCTATAATGGGGGTATGAGGGAGACACTCAAGAAAGACTTTGCGGTGTTGAAGAAGTATGTGTAAAACATTTAGTCTGTAAAGTTATTGACGGCGAAGTAATATCTGATAAAATTGAAGCGTCTTTTAGTATAAGGACCTCAACGGGAGAAATTTCCTGTGGAGGGCTTTTTTGAAATGACAATTATGTCATATATATTTCTTGATGAGTCAGGCGATCTGGGCTTTTCTTTCGACAAAGGATCGTCGAGATATTTTGTCGTGGTGGCTGTAGTGGTTGATAATAAAAGGCAGTTAGAAAAAATAGTTCGTAGAGTGCATGATGGTTTAGTAAAGAAATATAGAGTAATTGGGACTCTTCATGCATGTAAGGAAAAGGATTCGACGATTATCAGTATGCTAAAACGACTTAATGAATCCAGTCTCCACATATTTGCTGCTATTTTCAATAAAGCTATGATTTTCAATCATCAAAGGAGTAACATAAACACCTTGTATAATTCAATGGTGTGTTTGTTGCTAAATAGGGTAGTGATCGATCATTCGGACGTAATGGGCGACAACCTGATTGTTGTGGCTTCAAGAAGGAGCACTAGTAGATATATCAACAATGAATTCGAGCTCTATATGACTAAATATCTAGTAAGTAAAAACGTCCAGAAATTCAATATTAAAATAGCTACTCCTACGAATGAAAAATCTCTCCAGGTTGCCGATTTTGTATCGTGGGCGATCTATAGACGTCACGAATTTAATGATGACACGTTTTATAGTATTATCGAACCTCAGATAGTTGACGAATTCTTGGACCCTTCATAGACGACGATGCCCTATCCGTTCTTTGAGCCACCTTACGGAAACTCACGGTATAGGGTCTTACTTGTCAGTGGTGTTATTGTAGCATGTAATAAGTCAGCATTCAAATGCATAGCTTTTGTGTAATAATTGTGTAAAATTAGGAGATGTCCAAAATATATAATACAAGACTAAGGAGTGCTAAAGACTTGTTAGATTATATGAATGTCCAATATTCCAAACTTCACACTGATTTTGAAGTGGCATTTTGGGACTCGAATATGGGTGATCATACAGCGGATGAGAAGATGCAAAAGGCACAGGTACGAAGAGATGATTTTCGGGCAAGTGTTGATCTAGGAAAAAAGGTGCGAGACGAGATAAAGAAGTCAAAGGGTGAGATCAGGCGTCGTCTCAAGATCTGGGATCATTTCTTTGGTTTGTATCAAACTCCTCCACAAGCTTTCGAAATAAAGAAGAAAGCCAGCGAATTGGAGGCAGAAGTGTTAAAGATACGCACGATTCGTAAAGAGGGGTATATTGATCCAGAATCTGGTGCGTTTGTCGAAGCGTCAGAAAATAGGATGAGAGTATTGCTCCGTACATCGCCAGTAGAGTCGGTCAGGAAGGCTTGCTTTGATGCGTTGGAAAAATTACCATTTGATACAATAGACAAATACATAGAGATTATCGGACTCAGAAATACGTTTGCTCGTGCACTAGGCTTCGATGATTTCTATGCATATAAGGCGAAGATAGATGAAGATATGACCAAGCAGGAAATATTCGCTATTTTCGATAAAATATACGAAAAGACGAAGTATGCTTTCCAGAATGTCAGAAAATTGGAAAAAGATTTTGAAAGGAAGGGAAAACTCGGGTTACGAAAGCCTTGGAATTTCGCATATTTTCTGACTGGTGATTTTACCAAAGAAGAGGATCCATATTTTCAATTTGATGAAGTGCTATCGTATTGGGGAAGATCATTTTCTGCAATGGGTATAGATTATAAAGGAGGAACACTCAAGCTGGACCTATTGGATAGAAAGGGCAAGTATAACAATGGTTTCTGTCATTATCCAAAATTGGTCGGATATAAGAATGGAAAAATAGTTGCTGGTTCGAGTGGTTTTACATCGAACGCAGTCATGGGACAAATCGGTGCTGGTGTACAGGGTATTCATACAGTTTTTCATGAAGCAGGTCATGCGGCTGATAGACTGAATTCGATACAAGAAGATGTTTGTATCAATCATGAATATCCTCCTAATACAGTTTCCTGGGCAGAGACACACAGTATGTTCATGGACACGATATCTAGTAGTATCGAATGGAGGACGAGATATGCAAGAGATAAGGATGGAAATAGATACCCGTTCGATATATTTGAAAGGAAATTGAAAGCAGTTCATCCTATACGACCATTGGAAATGATGCATGTAAATTATGTTGTTGATTTTGAGAGGCAGATCTATGAATGCGCAAATCTGTCTAGAGATTTGGTTATAAAAATCGCCAAAGCAGTTTATAAGAAATACTTTGACAGATCGGAGGATTCTATATCGATCTTGAATGTGCCGCATATATATTCATGGGAAAGTTCGGCGTATTATCACGGATACGGCATGGCAGATCTTGCTGTCTCGCAGTGGAGAAAATATTTTTTCAAGAAATATGGATATATCGTCGATAATCCAAAGGTCGGTAAAGAATTGCAGAAAATATGGAGCTACGCATCTCTGCATCCAGCAAAGAAGTTGGTCAGGATGGCAACTGGTAAACCGCTTGGTCCAGAAGCATTCTTGCGAGATGTCACTGCTCCACTGGATACGATCTTGAAAAGTGCAAAAAAGAAGATCGCTAAGCTAGAAAATATACCGCTATTTAGCGGAAAAATCACATTGAATGCCAAGATACAAATGATGCATGGAAAACTGGTCGTTGCTGACAATAGTAAAAGCTTTGAAGATATGGATGCAAAGTTTAGAAAGTGGTTGAAGGGGCAGTAAGTTATATATAATATAATTTACAACATAAAAATATTATACAGAAAATCTTTTCGAATCTAGCACAGTTTGATACAATTCCCTTTAATGATTAAAGATTTTGATAAATGGAATTCGTATAAGAAGCAACTTGAAGTTAAAGCTCTAATATATTGCAAGATTAGAGAGATTTGGTGGTGTTCGCTTGGAATAAACGTAGGGTCTGAGACTTGTGGAAAGAATGAACTTTTTGAAAGGCCGGTATTGATTCTTAGGATTTACAGTCAACAGTCCATATTGGTAGCTCCGATTACCAGCAAAGTTAAAAAGGATACTTTTCATCAAGAGATTATATTTGGCGACAAAAGGGGATGGGTCATTTTGTCGCATGCTAGGACAATTAGCCCAAAAAGACTTCAGCGGAAGCTTACGCGACTTGATGAGTGTCAGTTTATGGCTACAGCAAATAGATTAATGAGTATTATAGAAATTCCAGTATGCGAATCGGCCCCGGTATTACCCGGAGCCTCGGAGCCCGAAGGCATGATAGAGTCAGTATATGCTTTTAATTATTATAGTCAAGTAGACATAGATGCTCTACATACAGTAATATAGAGCTATCAGTCTCTAAATCCATGACCTCATCAGAAATCCGTAACAAATTCCTCGAATTCTTCGCGAAACGTGGACATACGATCATACAGTCTGCGTCTCTTGTGACCTCGGACGAAAAGGGTATAACTAATCCTACACTTTTCAATACAGCAGGAATGCAGCCGCTCATACCATATCTACTCGGCAAGCCGTATGTAGTGGATGGTAAGGAAAAGACTAGACTCGTAGATGTTCAGAAATGCTTACGTACAGTTGATATCGATGATATCGGAGACAAGACACATGCAACATTTTTCGAAATGCTAGGGAACTGGTCGCTCGGGGATTATTTCAAAGAGGACGCGATAAAGTGGAGCTATGAATTTCTAACATCCAAAGAAGATGGTCTGGGGTTAGATCCAAATAGGCTCTATGTCACAGTCTTCGAAGGTGACACCAATGCACCTCGCGATGATGAAGCTGTAAAGATATGGAAGGAAGTATTCAATAAAGATACAAAAAATATAGTTACAGACTTTGCTAGCGATACATCGAAAGGAGAGTCTGGTCGCATATTCTATATGCCAGCGGATATGAATTGGTGGCAAGCGGGTGACAATGGCCCATGTGGACCGGACACTGAGATGTATTATGATATCGGTGATGCAAAGACTGGCGAGCCGTATTTTGGTGGCAAAGGCCTGACGAGAGAACAATTTTTGGCCGCGGATTCTGTAAGACAAGTTGTCGAAGTGTGGAATGATGTCTTCATGCAATATGAAAAGAAAGACGGTAAAATCATTGGTAAATTACCGAAGCCGTCAGTCGATACAGGGGCAGGACTTGAGAGGTTGGCTATGACTCTGCAGGGTGTTGATAATATCTATGAGACTGATTTGTTCAGTTCGATCATGGCAGAAATAAGGTCTGATTCCGAGAATTGGGACTTGAAGTCGGCATGCATAATCGCTGATCACTTGAGATCGGCTACGATGTTACTAGCTGATGGAGCACTACCTTCGAATACTGACCGTGGTTATGTTCTCCGAAAGCTTATCAGACGTGCCGTCAGGCATTCACATAATATCGGTTTTGACGAAAATTCAAAGATCAGCAACTTGGTGCGTATAATTGCAGATAATTACGAGTCAGTCTATCCGAACGTTTTGAATAATTTTGAAAACATAAAATCAGAATTATTGAAAGAAGTTGATAAATTCAGGGAGACTCTGAAACAAGGTTTGAAGGAGTTTGAGAAAGGTGTGGATGCTTTCACTCTATTCTCAAGTTATGGATTTCCACTTGAGCTGACGTTGGAATTGGCGAAAGAGAAGGGAATAACGATAGATATGGCTGACTTCGATGCCAAGTTCAAGGCGCATCAGGAATTATCCAGAACGGGCGCAGAAAAGAAATTCAAAGGAGGTCTCGCTGATGTAAGTGATGAAATGGTGGTTAGATATCACACGGCGACACATCTATTACATCAAGCACTCTACGACGTACTCGGAAATGGAGTGATGCAAAAGGGTTCCAATATCACTGGTGAAAGATTGCGTTTTGACTTTGCACACGGTGCCAAGATGACAGATGAAGAAAAGAAGAAAGTTGAAGAGATGGTAAATGATAAGATTTCTGCCAAAATGCCAGTCAACCAGATCATTCTGTCGCGCGAAGAAGCTGAGAAGACAGGGGCGAAGCATTTCTTTGGTGAAAAATATGGCGATAGTATATCTATATATTTTGTAGGCCCGGTTTCAAATCCACCGGTAGTTTCTGACCTCAAACTCGCATATTCAAAGGAATTTTGCGGAGGACCTCATGTGAGAAATACGAGTGAACTCGCCGGTCCAGAAGGAAAGTGGAAGTTCAAGATTCAGAAAGAAGAAGCCGTAGCACAAGGTGTAAGGAGGATCAAAGCAGTGCTCGGTTAGTTTACATGACTTTTTCTTCTATAACTGCTAAAGTTATGTCTATGGAAAGCCAAGAAAAAGGACGCTTACACCCGATTACACAGGTTATTCGTGCTATATACCCAGTTTTTGCTGAGCTTGGTTTTGAGATAGCTGACGGGCCAGAGCTCGAAGATGAGTTCCATAACTTTGATGCTCTCAATGTTCCCAAAGATCATCCGGCTAGAGATATGCAGGATACTTTTTGGATCAAAGATAAGGCCGAGAGGATGGTACTCCGAACTCATACATCTTCTGTACAGATCAGATATATGGAGAATAATAAACCACCAATACGTATAGTTGTCCCAGGAAAAGTATTTAGAAATGAAGCAACCGATTCTACACATGAGGCGCAATTCCATCAACTCGAGGCATTGTATGTCGACAAAAATGTCACCTTGGCGCACTTGAAGGGTGTATTGGAAACTATGTTCAAGAGAATATTCGGCGATGATGTAGTTATCAGGTTTAGGCCGAGTTTCTTTCCATTCGTTGAGCCGGGTGTAGAGGTGGATATGCGATGGAAAGGTAAATGGTTGGAAATGGGTGGTGCAGGTCTCGTGCACCCGAATGTCTTCAAAGCTGCAGGTATCGACCCTCGAGTTTACCAAGGTTTTGCTTTCGGATTCGGACTGGATAGGGTAGCGATGCTCAAGTTCGGTATCGATGATATTAGAAGTTTATATAATGGGGATCTGAGATTGATCAATCAATTTTGAGAAAGTATTATGAAAATATCCTACAATTGGTTACAAAAATATTTTAGTCAACCGCTCCCAAGTCCAGAGAAATTGGAGGAGCTTTTCATATTTCATGCATGTGAGATCGAGGGTGTTGAATCTGCGAAAAACTCAGATGGAGAGATCATCGATACGGTTTTGGACTTGAAAGTTCTTCCAGATAGAGCGCATTATGCATTGTGTCATAAAGGTATTGCTGGCGAAGTTTTTTCAATGATTGGCATTCCATACAAATCGAAGGAATCATCGAATATCGTAGTTGCAACTGACGAGAAACCTACAATTAAGATAGATGCGGCAAGTTTTTGTAGGAGATACGTTGGTAGATATGTAGAGATATCAGATTCTGGACAATCTTCTGCGGAAATGATCGCACAGTTGAATGCGATCGGTCAGCGCTCGATTGGTCCGATTGTCGATGCGACGAATTATGTAATGTTCGATATTGGTCAACCACTGCACGCTTTTGATGCAGATAAAGTGAAAGGTAAAATTGTTGTTCGTGCTGCCAAGCTTGGTGAGAAGATCGAATTACTCGATTCGTCGGAAGGTGTTGGTAGGAATATTGATCTTGCAGAAGGGGATTATGTCATCGCCGATGACGAAGGTCCTATCGCTATCGCTGGTGTGAAGGGTGGTAAACGTGCAGCCATAACTGCTGAGACGAAACATCTAATACTCGAATCAGCCAATTTTGACCCAACTATTGTACGCAAGACTTCCACCAAGTATGACTTGCGCAGTGAATCTTCAAAGAGATATGAGAATGAAATAACTCCGGAATTGGCTATGGAAGGTATGAAGGAATTGACCGAGCTCATATCTGAAGCAATTCCAGACGCCAAGTTTGGTCCTATCGTTGATGTCTACCCGATAAAGGCTGTTCAGACCGTCATCGAAATGGATCCAGGATATATCAGTGAGAGGCTTGGAGTTGATATTCCATCTGAGACATCCGAGAAAATATTGGAGAGTATGGGCGTATTGGTCACGGATGTAAAACAAATGTGGCAACTCACCATTCCATTCAATAGATTCGACCTGACCATTTCTGACGATATTGTTGAAGAAGTTGGTCGCATCAATGGTTACGATAAAGTTATCGGGATATTACCTCCAAAGGTTGATGGTGTGGTAAAAGTGCTGCCTGCATATTATCTGAGTGAGAAGATAAAGAATATATTGGTATCACGAGGATTTTCTGAGGTTAGTTTATATACTCTGGTTGCAAAGGGTGAAGTAGAAACAGCGAAACCTCTGGCTAGAGATAAAGCTTTTGCGAGGATGAACTTAAATGATGGAATGCTCTCGTGTGTCGAGAGGAATGTATTGAATGCTGACTTGATCGGGCTTCCTTCTATTAAAATATTTGAAATAGGACACGTCTTTAGTAATACAGGTGAATCTATCCATTTGTCTATCGGTGCTGCACAAGTAAAGAAGGTAAAGGGTGTAAATGGTAAAAAATTGATCATGGAAGTTATTGAAATCATTGGAAAAGAAATAGGAGTTGATGTGGCCGCCCTTAATTCTATGCTTACTATTGTCGAAAAAGGGCAACTCGCTGTATGCGAACTTGATCTAGGCGAATTATTGAAGGTGTATAAATTGCCAGCTAATGCGTCATATACTGATCTCGATTTTGGTCCGACATCAGCGAATATTTATAAAAAAATCTCGCCATATCCATTCATTGTTCGAGATATCGCAGTGTTTGTGCCAGAAGCAGTAACTGCAGAGCAGGTATGGGCTGAGATTGAAAGTGCAATGAAAACTCTGACGATAGGTGCCGCCGATACAAAGGCGGGTGAAGGAAATGCACTTCAACTTTTGGTTCGTCATTCACTGTTTGATACTTTCAAGAAAGATGGTAAGACTTCGTATGCTTATCGAATGGTTTTCCAATCCATGGAAAGGACACTGACTGATGATGAGGTGGCGAAAATAATGTTATCTATAAATAGCGTATTGAAAGGTAAAGGTTGGGAAGTGAGGTAGGATTTTGCTATCAAATGCTGTATGAAGTTGAGATGGCATTATTAAGGTTATTAGTTATATTCTGACAATAAAAAAATCCAGTGCCAAGTTATTCTTGCACTGGATGTTGTCTAGATGGATAGAATATTCAGACCTTCGACCTAACCTTTTTTGGTCGGTCGGGCTTTGAGTCCGAGCTGGTAAGCTGAGGTTTTCGCAAGCGTGGACGATATATATACAGGTATCCCAGCCAAATGAAACTGAATGGCGATCGCGGTATTGTCTGTCTTTACCATCGGAGTAGATATGGTGTCTAGCGAGATCGGACAGATCAGTTCTATTTCGCCGCATGACAAATTATTGATGATCAGTCCCTTTTTGAGCTTGAGCCGATAAAGTCCCATGCATTTTTCAATCGAGGTTGAGAAGAGAGATAAGGTGCCCATTAGGCACTCATCAAATATGAGGGAAAATATGTTGCAGTCTCTGATGGTAGTGATATCACCACTTGTGCACTGCAGTGTCAGCTGATTGAAAAATGTCGCCTCTTTTAAAGTGATATTTTCGCAGCATCCTTGAATGGTCACCTGGCCGTGAAACTTTACACCAGAGATGTAAAGCGGTTTGGGGTCTAATAATGTGCTCATGTCTATGACGACGTCGCCATAGACTTCGAATTCGTTATTTCGTATTACAGGAGATCTTTCGAATAGTAATCGGAGAAACTCCTCACCGGTTAGTTCATTCCATTTCTTCATATAATTATTGGATTTTTGTCTTACTGTCTAAACAAACATTAGTACGTATTCGTAGTAATGTCAATACAAGTAGAATTTGGTTAATAGCAAAGAAAGGCTATGCCTTTATGCCAGAAAATGAAAGAAAAGAGATTATCGAATCCTTCGAAGCTGTTGACCGTGTTGTTATATCTTTTCATACAAAAAAATCAAAAGACATGAGTGTATGTGATGAATTAAAGTCAGTTAGACCGCATATATTCGCAAACGGAGGAGATCGAACGAACAAGAATGTCCCAGAAATACCAGTCTGTGCGGAATTGAATTGTGAGATGATATACAGTGTTGGCCAGGGTGGGAAAGTTCAGTCCAGTTCATGGTTGGTAGATAAAGCGAAAAAGGCAGAAAAAGGTAAATAATTCGAACTTGTCAAGCTAGCCCAATAGTGGTATAATGCTTTTTAGCTGTACCTGACAACCGCGCCATGCTCCCTTGGAATCTGAAAAGATGAACGAACGTAGACAATGATTTCTGCCGAATTTCGTCGGATCTCGAGTGAGCATGGTGAGGAAAGTCCGAACATCGCCCCGAGTGAAGCCGCAAGGCGGAGCGAAGGGAGACAAGTAGCGGGTAACACCCGTCATGATAATGCCAAGAGGTGCGAACAGAGACGTGTTGACTGGAAACGGTCAGCAGATCCTTCGGGATCAGTCCGCATGGAAACATGTGGGGTGCAACGGCAAAATCCTTACTTCGATGCAAGGTCGTGCCCTGAACAAAGCCGCAAGGTGGAGTGAAGGGAGAACCGCTCGACCTTGAGAGTAATCTCAAGGCTAGATAAATGGTTGTCTATAGTCGTCGTACCTGGTTTCCAGGATCGAATGACTGAAACAGAATTCGGCTTATGGTATAGCAACATATGAGAACACTCCGGCTTAAACCGGGGTGTTTTCTATTTACATGTATTTTGCTATAATCTCTGTATATAAATTATCATTAATAATCTAGTTAAATATATGAATCAAGAAAACGTTTCTAGTGAGCAGTCAGGATTACAAACTGGTAATAGATGGTTAGCACGAGCTGAGTCAGTGAGTTATTATACTTTTCTAGTTTCACTCGTACTATCTCCTATAGTGTTCTGGCCTTCTACGTATCTAGCGATGGATACTATAAAGACAATAGTAATAGGTATAACGGTTCTGGCTTCTGCGATATTCTTGGGTTTGACAGCTCTCAAAGAGAAGAAACTAGTTTTGCCGCCAAGACCTATCACCTGGGTAAGTGTTCTATCGGTTTTGTCTTTGATCATATCCGCTTTTGTAAGTATTCATGCAGGGAAGTCCTTGTTCGGGCAAGGCTTCGAGGTCAATACTGTGAGCTTCATCGCTACCATGTTCTTGGCAGCACTGGTTGCGTTCACTTTGATACAACGCAAACTAGAACGCGCTGTAATCTTGTATGTCGGTATGTTTGCCTCCTATCTCGTTGTGTTCATATATCAGATATTGAGGATCGTATTTGGAGTAAAATTTGCAACCTTCGGTATCTTCACTAGTCAGAATTCTACATTACTCGGTAATTGGTTTGATCTAGGAACCTATTCGATGCTGATCGCTCTCATCTCTCTATGTGCTGTCATCTTCTTGTCACTATCGCAGAGAATGAAGATCGTATATTGGGCATTGGTGGCCGCTTCGACTCTCACTGCTATATTCGTCGGTAATTCTCATGTCTGGGGTATAGCATTCTTGGTGCTATTGGCAATGGCCATATTCTCATCTATCGAAAGTATCCATTCTCGTAGTGTCGGGGGCTTCATGGCCGGGGTTAAGAACTTGGCATGGATACCAGTCATAGCTTGTATCGTCGCTGGATTGTTCGTGTGGAAAGGTGCCTCCGTTTCTAACTCTGTAGCAAAATCATTCAATGTTACATATTCTGAAATATCATTACCTTGGCAGATGACTCTGGATATAGCGTCTGGAGCTATCAAACAGAATCCGATGTTCGGAGTTGGTGCGAATCATTTCTTGCAAGCGTATCTCGTCAACAAGCCTGATGCTGTTAATATGTCTGATGCGTGGGGTGTTGATTTCCAATACGGTTTTGGATTCATACCTACTCTCATAGCGGAGCAGGGCTTGGTCGGTCTAGTCTTGTGGATATTGTTCTTCGTATTCCTCGGGATATGTGGTGCAAGGACTATCAAGAATGTTGGTGGAGATCCGACAAAGAAATTCGTAGTTATCTCATCGTTCATATCTTCAGTAGCTCTCTGGCTCATCTCTATTGTTTCCGTGCCTTCACATATCATATTATTCCTAACATTCGTCGTTACAGGTATATTCTTTGGAGCTAGTGCATGGGTTGGTGCAAGCAAGGTTTGTGTCATGGAACCGAAGAGGAAAATATGCTCAAAGATATTCCCAATCGTACTCATCGTCGCTATAGTCGTAGCTCTCATTTGGGCGATCATATATGTAAAGAAAGTAGTCGCTCTCTCATATTTCGGATCCGGCGTGAAGCAGTTAACAACATTGAATGATCCTGCGAGAGCCCTCTCGTTGTTTACGTCCGCATACAATGCAGATCATCTAGATGTATACCTCCAAGGTAAAGCTGAGGCAGGACTTGCTATAGCCACTGCTATCGCTACAGAAGCATCGAAAACAACCAATGCATCTACTTCTGAAGCATTGATCAAGCAGTTTGCTGAAGCTGTGAATGCCGCTCTCATCGATTCGAGGGCAGCTATCGCATATGATCCAAATGATTATTACAATCGCGTTTCTGAAGCTCGTGTTTCTGAATTGGCAACCAATCTAAAAATGCAGAACGCCTTCGAGAATGCTGTACAAGCATATACGCAAGCCATCAATTTGAACCCAAAGAACCCATCCATATACCTGAGCCTCGCTCGTCTGGAAGTTGGTCAGAACAAGTTGGATGATGCTATAAAGGCGATCGGTGCAGCATTGCAGGTCAAATCAAATTACATCGATGCAGTGTTCCTATTGTCCCAAGTTTATGCCTCAAAGGGTGATCTAAGTAATGCGATCATTGCTGCAAACTTCGCTACACAGCTCAATCCACAGAATGCTCAAGTATTCTTCCAGCTAGGACTATTGCAATATAACAACAAAGATTATGCAGCCGCAGTTAAAGCATTTGAGACAGCAACGAAATTACAAACAGATTATGCCAACGCACAGTATTTCCTAGGATTGTCCTATGCGAGAACAGGGAAGACTGCTGACGCGATCGCACAGTTTGAGTTGTTAGCAAAGACTAACGCCGACAATCAAGAGGTTGTAACAATATTGAAAAACTTGAATGCTGGAAAGTCTATATTCGAAAATCCTCAAACAGTTAGTAGTCCAGAAAAGAGATCTAGTCTTCCAATAAAGACAAAGAAATAAATATTACATGGTAAAGAAATGGTTCTTGTTTATAGGAAAAGAGATACGCGGTCTTCATGAGGCCGCGTATCTTCTGGCATCATTTGCTTTCTTGTCACTCATACTTGCGTTGGTTCGTGACAAATTGCTGGCCTATACATTTGGTGCAGGTCACGCACTAGATGTGTATTATGCGGCATTCCGTATTCCTGACCTTATCTTTGCCACGGTTGGATCTCTTGTCTCTGCTTCGATATTATTACCGTATTTCATCGAGAAATTCGAGACTTCCAAGGAAAATGGTAGGACATTCTCTAGTGGAATATTCACTGTATTTTTTTCGTTAATGATCGTAGTTAGCGCTGTTATGTTCTTCTTGGCACCATGGCTCGTGCCGAAGTTGTTGCCTGGGTTCGCCAACGATCTAGCCTTGCCAGACCTTATATTATCTATGAGGATCATGTTACTGTCGCCGTTTTTCCTAGGATTATCCAATCTTTTCTCGAGTCTGACGCAGATGAATCATCGTTTTCTGGTTTATGCAGCGAGCCCGGTTGTATATAATGCAGGTATCATCGCAGGAGTTTTGTTCGGATATCCATTACTCGGAATATCTGGACTGGCTTGGGGAGTTGTGATCGGGGCATTACTTCATGTTGGTATCCAGGTGCCATTCCTGCTCAGTGAAAAATTGGTGCCAAAGTTTACATTGAATATCGCCTGGTCGGATATAAAGAAGATAGTGCTCACCACCTTGCCACGCACGATCACCTTGTCTGCCAATCAACTGGCTTCATTCGTGCTAGTCTCTCTGGCATCACTCATGTCAGTTGGGTCAATATCAGTTTTCAATTTTGCTTTCAATCTACAGTCTGTTCCGCTCACGCTGATCGGAGCTAGCTATTCATCTGCAGTATTTCCAACATTATCTAGAATGCTGTTCAAGGGTCATATTGCAGAATTCAAAGAAAAGATGATCTCGTCCGCTCAACACATCATCTTCTGGTCAATGCCTATAATGGTATTGTTCGTAGTCTTGCGTGCGCAGATAGTTCGAACTGTGCTCGGTGCTGGTAAGTTCGATTGGGCAGATACGAGATTGACTGCCGCCATGCTCGCACTCTTTGCCATCTCAACGATAGGGCAGAGTCTCATATTGCTATTCGTAAGATCATTCTATGCAGAAGGTAAGACGGCAAGACCACTAGTTATCAATGTAATATCAGCTGTCATCATCGTTATCACTGGATATCTGTTGGATAAAGCATTTTTTGCATACCCAGTATTCCGATATTTTATCGAATCTATAATGAAGGTAGAGGAGCAAGTTGGGACAAGTGTATTGGTATTGGCACTTGCTTTCACATTCGGGGTTATTATAAATACAATATTGCATTGGTGGACATATGAGAAAGTATATAAAGGATTCACCAAGCCGGTTATGACCACCATGTTCCAAACGTTTGCTGCATCAGTTATCATGGGTTATGTATCTTTCCAAGCATTACGCCTATTTGCAATGGTCTTTCCACTGACAAAAGTCTGGGGAGTTTTCTTGCAGGGTTTGTGCGCGGGGTTAGTTGGACTGGTAGTTCTGGTCATCATGCTTGTAATTTTGAAGAATAAAGAAATATCTCAAGTTTGGTTCACGTTACATAAAAAGATATGGAAAGTCGAAGTACCACCAGCGGAAGTGGAACATATATAGTTTTTCTGCTATATTCAGTGAGCAATGAATTCGTCTCAAATACGTAACTTTTCAATCATCGCGCATATAGATCACGGCAAGTCTACTCTTGCCGATAGAATGCTTGAGATAACAGGTACTATAGAGAAACGCAAGATGCAGGAGCAAGTCCTCGATTCTATGGAATTGGAGCGTGAGAGAGGGATAACGATCAAGATGCAGCCAGTCAGGATGGAGTGGGCGTTCCAGAGGGAAGAAACAGGGGGCAAGGATGAAGCGTTCATACTGAACCTTATAGATACTCCAGGACACATCGATTTTTCATATGAAGTATCGAGAGCTCTCAAAGCTGTTGAAGGATCGATACTCCTTGTTGATGCAACTCAGGGCGTTCAGGCTCAAACATTGACGACTCTCAATATGGCCCGAGAAGCTGGTCTCAAGATCATCCCAGTGGTTAGTAAGATCGATTCTCCACTCGCGAGTACCGAGGACGTCGTCACTGAGGTGTGCCAACTATTGGGTTGTGAGAAAAGTGAAGTATTGAAAGTATCTGGGAGGACAGGTGAAGGTGTCGCACATCTATTGGATGAGATAATCAAACGTATTCCAGCACCGCTAAAGGCACCAGACGAACAGAAGTTTCGTTCGCTCATATTTGATTTCCAATATTCCAATCATACTGGAGTGATCGTCTTCATCCGTGTGATGAGTGGAGAGGTAAAAAGACACGATAGGCTCATATTCAAGATCGCTGGAAGAGAGTTTGAGGCGATCGAAGTTGGAATATTCAAACCCGATAATACGCCTACTGAATCTCTGAAAGAGGGTGAGATTGGCTACATCGTTACTGGTATCAAAGAACCTGGAGTTGCTTCGGTTGGAGATACGGTGTCTTCGAATAAAGATTCAATGCCACCACTTCCGGGTTACAAGACTCCTAAACCAGTTGTTTGGGCATCTATTTATCCTGAAAGCCAAGATGATCTATCATTGCTTCGTCAGGCTCTCTCGAGGCTCCGACTTTCTGATTCGTCATTCACATATGAAGAAGAGGCATCTGGAACACTCGGTAAAGGTTATAGATGCGGTTTCCTCGGAATGCTACACATGGAGATCGTGACTGAGCGTCTACGCCGTGAATTCAATCTAGAACTCGTAGTAACTCAACCATCGATCACATATGCCGTCACTATGAAAAATGGCAAGGAGACTACTATATATTCACCAGCATTATTTCCAGATGATCACGATATCAAAGCTGTATCAGAGCCGATCGTCACTATGAAGATCATATTGCCTCCAGCATATCTAGGTGGTCTCATGAAATCATTGTATGAGCATGAGGCTGAAGTTTTTGGTACAGAAAATTTTGGAGAAAATAGAACGATGCTCACATTACTCATGCCACTTCGAGAACTAATGCGAAATTTCTTTGATGAAGTAAAGAGTATATCGTCTGGTTACGCTTCGATCTCTTATGACATAACAGAAAACAGGCCAGCTGACGTTATCAGAATGGATATAATGGTTGCTGATGAACCTGTCGTTGCGTTCTCGAGAGTGGTATCACGTCGCAGGGTCCAAGAAGAGGCAACTCAGATGGTGGAGAAACTTCACAAGATAATGCCGAGAGAACTATTTACTTACAAGATACAAGCCAAGGCTTTTGGTCGTATCATCGCTTCGGAGAGTATTTCTGGAAAAAAGAAGGATGCTGCAGCAACATTGTCCGGTGGTGACATTACTCGAAAAATGAAATTGCGTGAGAAACAGAAAGAAGGTCGCAAGAGACTCAAGGAACATGGCTCGGTGAATATACCTCAAGATGTATTCGTAAAGATGATGAGAACTGGTGATTAGTGTGATACAATACTTTCATCCGTGACCGAGTGTCCTGCAAATTCGGTCTTATAATCAAATAATTATATCTCTCTAGAGAAACCTGTTACGGAACAGGTGATTTTTGGCATAGATCTTTTTGTTTTGATCGATTATCAATAATTATTGGGATACTTAATCAATATATTTATGGGACAAATCAGAAAACTAAGTTTGAAAGCACGCATTGTAGTGGCCGGTACAATAGCAATTATATTGTTTGTTGGATCGTTGAGTTACTTTGTTATCGGCGGTACGAACTCGATCAATGTTTATTATAGTCTCGATAACAAGAGTAATGACAAACAGTTGGTCAAAGTAATAGATACTGCTGATAAATACGTGTATTTCGCTATTTATTATTTTACTAATAGTAATATTGCCAGTGCATTGATCGCTGCAAAGAGGCGCGGTTTAGATGTGATCGGAATAATGGACCGTGATGCCAGTATGAATGCCAACAGGGCGACTATGGAACGCTTGCAAGCATCTGGGATACGAATACTCACACAGAGACACCCGGAAGGGATCATGCATATGAAGGTATTGGTGACTGAACACGCTTATGCCACTGGAAGCTACAATTGGACTGATAGTGCGACAAAATCGAATGATGAAGTATTGGAGATCGGCACGAACGATAGCGTCAGAAAGAAGTACCTCGAAATAATCAAGAAAGTATTAACTATTAATCAATAATAATATCAATATATGAAATATTTGAAAAATATAGAAAGCCTAAAACGCAGTATGGATAATAAATGGAAAATAATCGGGATCGGATCTGGAGCATTAGTCATTGTCATTATCGTAATATATCTGATAATGGGAAAGGCCAGCGGCGAATCAGAGTCGTTGATCAAATTAGGTGCCAAAAGTCCAGTGTCAAATGTTGCTTTGGTGAATATGCCAGTTGGTGATGGTGAATACACGGTCGAAGAAGCTGTAGACCATATAGGTGAAAATGCAACGGTCGTAGGTACGATAAGTAGAATCTTTACTTCGAAGTCGGGAACGGCCTTTTTGGATTTTTGCGAAAATTTCCAGACGTGCCCATTTACAGCGGTCATATTTGCATCTGATGCTGCCAAGTTCAAGAATTTGGATCAATACAAGAGGGAAGTACGGTTGACTGGACTTATCAAGTCATATCAGGGTAAAGCAGAGATCATTCTGAATGGTCCAGAACAGATAGAGTAATCAATGTCGATAAAGAGATCGATATGTTATGCTTACGTGATCATGGAAGAACATTCATCATCAAAGATAAAATATCCCAAGGTGACAATACTAGATGTCTTCAAGGAATACATGAAAGTTGCCAAGCATTTCAAGGCAGTGCTCGCTATTTCATTTATTGTGACTGTGATAATGACTGCGTCTGGTGCGATCATTGCACCGATATATTACAAGCAGCTATTTGATCAGCTTGCTCAGAGTACGGATCCTCTCGGCTCAGTGCCTCAATTGGTATGGATCATAGTATGGATCTTTATATGGAATCTGATCTGGTGGGTATCATTCAGTGTTAGAAATTATCTAATGTCGCGTTTTCAGGCAATATCGATGAGAGAATTACGTCAGAACGCCTATGACTATCTGATCAGACATTCGTATGACTTCTTCAGTAACAATTTTGGTGGATCTCTGGTTCAGAGAGTCAATCGGTTCATGCGCTCCTTTGAGAGAGTGACTGATAGGCTTTTCTATGAATTATTCCCGATGCTTATAAAGGTATTGGGTATATGCATCGTACTCTGGTATGTGAAGCCTATAATGTCTATAGGTATCATCGTCTGGATGTCGGCTTTCTTTTGTCTGTCGCTTTTATTATCCAAATGGAAGCGTCCATATGATGTGAAGTCTGCAGCTATGGAATCAAAAGCGACGGCTGCTCTGGCTGATAGTCTGAGTAATCACACGACAATGCAGATGTTCAATAGATTTGGGCATGAGTCTTCTCTATTTGGTGCGGCCAACAGGATTCACGCTGAGTCCATGACTGCAAAATGGAAAATAGCCACGACGATAGATGCGATCCAGGCATTACTGAATGTAGTGATCGAATTGGTAATATTCTATTTCGCTATAAAATATTGGTCTGTTGGAATTCTGACTATTGGAACATTCGTGATGATACAGATGTATGTTATCGGTCTCATGGATAACTTCTGGGGTTGGGGTAGGATCATGCGCGATCTCTATGAATCATATGGTGATGCCAAAGAGATGGTAGAGATAATCAAACTAGAGCATAGTGTGAAGGATGTTAGAGACGCAACGAAGTTAACAGTTAGAAATGGTGAGATCAAACTTGATAATGTTCAGTTTCATTTCCATTCAGAGAAGATCGTATTGAATGGTATAGATCTTGATATCAAAGCCGGCGAGCGTGTAGGTTTGATCGGTCCATCAGGTGCGGGGAAGTCGACATTGGTCAGACTGTTACTCAGGCTTTACGATATTCAAGGTGGAACGATCTCTATTGATGGTCAAGATATTTCCAAAGTGGCCCAAGGAAGCCTACGTGATTCGATCAGTTTTGTACCTCAAGATCCATTGCTATTCCACAGGACTCTCAAAGATAATATCCTCTATGGGAATACCGATGCTACTGATGAACAGGTCATAAGTGCGGCAAAATTGGCTCACTGTCATGAATTTATCTCAACATTTCCACAAGGATATGACACGTACGTTGGAGAGAGGGGTATCAAGCTTTCTGGAGGTGAACGTCAGAGAGTAGCTATTGCTAGAGCAATACTCAAAAATGCGCCGATCCTCATTCTCGATGAAGCAACATCGAGTCTGGACTCTCATTCAGAGGTATTGATACAAGATGCACTGGATACATTAATGAAGGGAAAAACTGTAATAGTCATTGCCCATAGGTTGTCCACGATCAAAAAGATGAATCGTATCGTCGTCATCGATCATGGAAAAATCATCGAAGAAGGTAACCACGATGAGCTCAATGCAAAGGGTGGTCTCTATGCCAGGTTGTGGTCTCTACAGTCTGAAGGTTTCATCAAGGACGAGATATGATTTGCCGTGTAAACTACATGTATGACACAGACTGAAGCATTAACTATTTTGAAAACCGGAAAGAACGTTTTCGTTACAGGCGCGGCTGGAAGCGGCAAGACATATGTCATCAATCAGTACATAAAATATCTGAAAAGTCATAATATTCCGATAGGGATAACTGCATCTACTGGAATTGCAGCTACACATATGGGCGGAGTAACTATTCATTCTTGGACAGGGATAGGTATAAGTGACAGCCTGTCTGATTTTCAAGTGGATGAGATTGCCGAAAAGAAATATGTGAAGACCAAGATTGAAGCAGCCAAAGTCCTCATCATAGATGAAGTGTCAATGTTGCATCATTTCCGGCTCGATATGGTTGATCAAGTTTTGAGACGAATAAAGAAGTCAGAGAAGCCGTTTGGTGGTATTCAGGTTGTATTGTGTGGTGACTTTTTCCAATTGCCTCCAATATCCCGTTTTGGAGAACCGCAGTCGAGATTCATATATGAATCCTCGGCTTGGAAGCATGGCAAATTCACAGTTTGTTATCTCGGTGATAATTATAGGCAAGTCAATGATCCGAGTCTGGACATATTGAATGATATACGCTCTGGTGAGGTCAGTGAACAGTCGTATGAGTTACTAATGAGTAGAAGTGTAGGGAATATCAGTGGCAGACGAGAAAGTGCAGGAGAAGATGGGGGCGAATCGGAAGATGGTGATTCAGAGGACGACTCGTCTACAGCAGAGGATAGTATTTCAACAAAACTATATACGCATAACATAGATGTTGATTCGATGAACGATGGTGAACTCATCAAGATGAGTGGATATGAATCCATATATGAAATGATGTCAAAAGGTAAGAAGCCTCTAGTCGAAGCATTGAAGAAATCCTGCCTTGCGCCAGAAAAGTTGAGACTAAAGAAAGGTGCAAGAGTTATCTGTGTAAAGAATAATTTTGACGAAGGATATGTCAATGGAACTCTAGGAGTCATCGTGTCTTGTGGTTTTGGTATTGATCCGGTTATACATACGGCGTCTACTCCAGATCATCCGGAAGGTCGTCGCATAACTATAGCCAAGGCCACATGGGCGATCGAAGATAGTGGAAAGATCTTGGCAGAGATAACGCAATATCCTCTACGACTCGCTTGGGCCATCACTGTACACAAGAGTCAGGGAATGAGTCTAGATTCTGTGGAAGTCGATCTGTCAAAGTCGTTCGAACCTGGTATGGGATACGTTGCGTTGTCTCGGGTCAGAACTTTGGCGGGACTCAAGATATTGGGGATCAATGAGACGGCGCTCCGAGTCAATCCATTCGTTCTGGAGTATGATCGTCACTTGAAAGATCTATCGGCAAAAGCTGAAAGTGTCATTCAAAATACTGATAGTATAGAAATCGAAAATGCACACAAGGAATTCTTGGCTGTTTCAGCCCCATTACATAAAATGAAGAAATCAAAGGAGCCAGCATACAAATTTCCGAAAGAAGCGAAAAAGACAAAAAAGCCAAAATCACGTTGGAATAAGTGGAGTCATTAATATTTTGAATAATAGAAATGTAGCGGGGATCCTATTCATATCTCAGAGCCTCAATCGGGTTAAGCTTCGATGCTCTCTTTGCTGGATAATATCCAAAAACTATACCGATGAATGCTGAGACACCGAATGCTAGTAC
>Ga0194063_10000470_pt1 | contig 29305 bp, 36 predicted proteins | sample SepL3720m_MetaG_FD_155459 | JGI IMG/M metagenome (GOLD analysis project Ga0194063, IMG submission 155459) | Anoxic zone freshwater microbial communities from boreal shield lake in IISD Experimental Lakes Area, Ontario, Canada - Sep2016-L373-20m | ecosystem: Environmental > Aquatic > Freshwater...
GAAGAGGCCTGCCTGGCCCTGTCATCAGGGGAGGCAGGCCTCACAGGCGAGGTTCGGGGTCACCGAACGAGCACCTCACCTGCCCCCCGGCAGGCTCGGTCGTGCGTCTCTTGTTACGCGGATCTAGAGGGCGTTGTTGACGTTAGTGAACTTGCCGGCGATCGTCGTGCCCAGGGTCGCAGCGACGACGATGATCACGCCCGCGATGAGCGCGATCAGCAGGCCGTACTCGACCGCCGTCGCGCCTTCCTGGGACCGCCACTTCAGCTGCTGCAGGTACACGACCGGCTTGAGAAGCATTGTCTTCATGACCACTCCTTGTTGTCCTCGGACCGGTCCGGACTGCGCCGGCCGATCATTCCCCGAACTTGCTTGCCCTGTGCTCTGCGCCGTCATCGGTGCATGAGCAACTAAGACCATGATTCGGTGCGCGAGCACCGTGAAGCGCGGTGGGGAACTGCCTTAGCCGTCCATTGACTGGCTACCCGGCTGCGTACGAGGAGACGAGATCACACCGGCTGAAGCAGCCCGAGCGCCCGTGCCGCGATGACGGCGTGCTGTCGATCGTGCACGCCCAAAGCACGATAGATCGCAAGGGATTCCATGCGAACGGTCGACGTGCTGAAGCCGATGCGACTGGCGATCTGCGGGTTGGTGAGCTCGTCGGCCATCATCTGCAGGATGCGCAGCTGTCGCGGCGACAACGACTCGGCCCCGAGCTTCGAAGACGACGGCCGCCCGCTCGTATGCGCGGCGTCGAAGTCCATTCCCGCCAAGTAGAGACCGAGGATCTCGGCAATGCTGTTGGCGCGCATCGCAACCAGCCGCTCCTCGAGCGGCGTGGACAAGAACACGACCAGCACGCCGGCCGGGTCGCTCGGCGAGCCGAGCTGCCACGCGGCGAGTGGGGAGCGGCTGGGGTCGTCCGGCTGCGACCACAGCATGGGGTGCGCGCCGTTAGTTTGCTCGACGATCGTGGCAACCTCAGAGGGCAGTTCTCCCGCGTCCAGCCCACCGGGCCATGCCTTGACCTGGTCCACGTAGGCCGCCACGGTCAGCAGGCCCATTCCGGTCCGCTTGACCACGAGTGCGCCCTGCGCACCGATGGGCCAGCACAGCATCGCGACGAGCAGACGGACGGCCTCGTCCGGTGTCGGTCGACCAGTGAGGAAGTGCGCGAACGTCGTGGTGGCAAGTTCTCCTGAGCGGTCGTCCCAACGACGGCTGGACGTCACGCGACGGTCGGTCGCGGCCGGCTGCTCGCTCACGACCGAAAGGCCGTGGCGGCGTTCACCGCTTTCCTTGGCTTCAAGCACGGGCACCTGCACCGCCCCCCTAGCGGAAGTCAGCGCACGAGTGGCACTGGCGGCTCTCGTCTGCCCTGACTAGTAGTAAATGTATCGGCACGAATCGCTCGTTGCCCTGCCGAGAAAGTCCCACTCGTCGCCGAATATTCCCGACAAACCGGGCGTCCGCTACTTCCAGCAGCCGACCACCGTCGCTGCGAGGCCGTCCAGGGCGTGCCGGGTCTCGTTGGCCGGATACCGGCCAGGGCGATGGTTGACGATCACCGAGAAGATCCGCGGGCCGCCGGCACGTGCCTTGGCCAGCCCCGACAAGGAGATGGTCCCGTAGATCGTCCCGGTCTTCGCCTGGACACGGCCACGCGCACACTGTGATGTGCTCGACGCAAATCGCCCATAGCGGTCGCCTAGCGTGCCAGACTTCCCAGCGACCGGCATCGCGGACGCCCGGAACATCGCGGCGAAGCGCGGCGTCTGCACCACGCGTGCGACACGCAGGACCTGGGAGAGGAACCGCGGGCTTATCCGGTCCTTGCGGGACAGTCCGCTGCCGTCGATGAGGGCCATCCGACTCGCGTCGATGCCAAGCGCGGCCAGCGTCTGGTGGGCAGCGCGTCGTGCGCCGGCCCACGTCGGCGGCTGACCTGAGGCGATCGCGACCTGACGGAACAGGACCTCGGCGACTTCGCTCTCCGACAGGCTCAGCATGACCGCGACGGCGTTCGCTGAGGTGTGCCCGCGAAACCGCGCGATCACGGGTGCATTGAGTGGGGCGTCCTGGTTGCCGGCAATGGTGACCTTCAAGCCCCGCTTGCGCAGTTGCGCAGCGAAGTACTGGACCGCATGCCCGGCCGGATGGATCGAATTGTCGCCGTGGATTGCCAGCGCCTGGACCAGCCCCACCGCGTGACCCAGATAGTGGTCGACCCAACCCGCCGCTCGGCTTGTCGGCGGGAACAAGTCCCCGTCGACATGCACGAAGACCCTGGTACCCCTAGGAAACTGTGCGCGCGTTCTGCGGGCCAGATCCGCGAGGTTGCGCTCGGTGAGGAGCGGGTCGCCACCGCCTTGGAGGATCAGTTGCTTCGGGCCACTCCCCTGCAGGACGCTCGTGGGAAACCTTGTCGACGGTCCGAGAGCGGCGAGAGTGGTGACCGCCGTGACGATCTTCATGTTGGACGCCGGCTGGAGCAGTCGATCTGGCTGCCGCGCCCACAGCACTTCGCCGGTGACGGCGTCAACGACGATCATGCCGACGTCAGTCCCGATACGACCATCACTGATGCGCTTGCCCAGCAGATGCCCGAGAGTGACCGCGCCACTGTCGTCAGCGTGTGCCGGTGCAAGGGTGAGCGACTGCAACGCGATGAGCAGCGCAGCGACCGACGCGATCGATCGGAACGCGGTTCGACGTGCGCCGGCACCCCAAAGGCGCCGCGGATCCAAGCGACTCATCCGCCGAAGTTGACCATCCACTGCACGCCGAAGCGATCAGTGAGATTGCCGAACCAGCCGCCCCAGAACATCTCGGTGAGCGGCATCAGCACCTCGCCGCCCTCCGACAGGCGCATCATGAGCCGATGCGCCTCCTCGTAGGAGTCCGGCTCGAGGTTGATGAACTGGTTGTTGCCGAACACCAGCGAGAAACCCAGCGACTCGGGCGCATCGGTGCCCATCAGCACGTGCCCACCCAGGATGGGCAGGGAGATGTGCATGACCAGGTTCTTGTCCTCCTCGGACATCGGCAACTGGCTGCCGTCCGGCGGGACAGCACCGAGCCGACTGATCTCCCCCTCGACCTGCGTGCCGAAAACCTCGGCGTAAAACGCGAAGGCCTCCTCAGTACAGCGCGCGAAGTTGAGGTAGGTGGTGACACGCGCCACGTCGGTGCTCCTGGAGATGGGGAATCCGAGCAAGCTCCGGATTCGGGGTCCCCACTGTGCTGGACCCCAGAGGCGCTGTCAATCGTCCTAGACTCCCCAACATGCGCCTGCGGCGGTCCACCGCGCCCGCCGCCGATCCTGATGTCGCCGCACTCGCCGATCAGATCAAGGTCGCGGCCGAATCCCTCCCTCAGGATCCAGCGCTGATCGTCTTCGAGTCGATGGCCGGACGCCAGTACAGCGACAGCCCGCGGGCCATCTACGAGGCACTCGTCCGACTCGGTGTGCCCGCGAAGCCGGTGTGGTCCGTCCGGCGCGGAGCCAGCGGCGTCCCGGCCGGCGTCTCGATCGTCACGCGGCGCAGCCCCGAGTGGATCGAGGCCATGGCGACCGCCGCGGTATGGGTCGACAACCAGGGGTTCGCGCGGTGGCTGCCCAAGCCCCAGCGTGTGCACTACCTCCAGACCTGGCACGGCACACCGCTGAAGCGGATGGGCTGGAACGATCCCTCCCTCGTCGGCGTCGACCCGAACGCCGCCCGCGAACTCCAGGCCGTCTACGACCGCTGGGACGCCGTGACGGCTCCGAGCGAGTACTTCGTGGAGTCGATCGTGGACGCGTTCCGCTCAGACGCCGAGGTGCTCAGGGTCGGGATGCCGCGCAACGACGTCCTGGTGAGACCGCTCTCCGTCGATGCGCGTGCTGCCCGCTTCACCGCCCTCGGCTTGGTTCCGGGTGCGGTGACATTGCTGTTCGCGCCCACCCGAACAGCCGACGTTGATATCTCTCGCGGACGGTGGGACGCCGCAGCGGCGATCGCGCGCACCGGAGTCCAGGTGTTGTATCGCGGCCACTACAGCGACGTGCCTGTCGGAGAAAGCGACGCCATGACGACTCTTGCAGACGTGACGGGCGTCGCCGACATGGCCGACCTGCTCGTGATCGCCGACATCCTCGTCACCGACTACAGCTCAAGCATGTTCGACTTCGCGCTCACCGATCGGCCGACCATCTTGTTCCAGCCGGATCAGGCCAGCTACCTCAGCGACCGCGGTGCCTACTTCGACATCCGGGAGTTCTCGCCAGGACCCATCGCTACCACCCAGCAGCACTTGTGCGAACTCGTCGCGTCGGCGGCGGACTGGTCGCCCGAGTGGGCGGCTCGGCGCGCCGAATACCGTCGGCGCTTCGGACAGTACGAACATGGCGACGCTGCCGAGCGCGTCGTCCGGGAGCATCTGGTCCCCCGCCTCGCCGCTAGGTCCTGACTCGCCGCGTGCGCGCATCGGCACTTGACCGTCGCCCCAGAATGACAGCATGCATGTGTCGCAGCTGTGGCGTTACCCCGTGAAGTCGCTTCGCGGAGAGGCACTGTCATCGGCCGAGGTGACGACGAACGGCATCACCGGTGATCGCGTCGTGCATGTCCGAGGGACGCGCGGTCCGCTGACCGGAAGGACCCGCCACGGCCTGCTGTCGCTAGGCGCCACGACTGGCACGGACGGTGTCCCTCTCGTCGAGGGCTTGCCATGGGACTCGCCGTCCGCCGGCGCGATGATCGTCCAACGCGGCGGAGATGACGCACGCCTTGTCGCTGACGCGAGCCCAGAGCGCTTCGACGTACTGAACCTGCTGGTCGCCACCGATGAGGCAGTGGCGCGCTTCGGTCACGACGTCCGACGCCTGCGCCCGAATCTCGTCATCTCCGGAGTGGAACCGGGACAGGAGCCCTATTGGCCGGGAATGGCGATCTCCATCGGCGAGGTGCTGATCGGCGTCGACTCCCTCCGGGCGCGATGCATTGTCACGACGATCGACCCGGACACTGGTGAGCAGGACCTCGACGTCTTGAGACAGATCAGACGCGACTTCGGCGGCGAGCTGGCCCTGAACTGCTGGGTCATCACGCCCGGAACGATCGAGGTCGGTGATGCCGCGGAACTCGTCGCCACGAACGAGCGTCCGACTGTCTACGGCGGCTGGATCGTCGGAGCCCCCTACCCGCACGCGACCGACAGCGCAGACTGAGGCGGTCCCATGCCTATACGACTGGCCCTATCCCCGATCACCGCGTTACTCACGACACTGGCAGCGACGCTCGGCGGCGCGACGCCTGCCCTTGCGGCAGGCGGGCCCTCCAGCCTCACGGTGAAGGTGGACTGGGGCCAGGGCCAGCAGGACTCGTGGACGCTCCGCTGCAATCCCGCTGGCGGCACCCACCCCAACGCTGCGGCAGCGTGCGCATTCCTAGCGGGCCTGTCGGAGCCGTTCTCGAGCCAGCCGACCGGCCTCGCCTGCACCATGATCTACAGCGGCCCCGAGACCGCGCGCGTCATCGGCAAGTGGCAAGGCACACCCGTCTCGTCGCGCTTCAGCCGCTCCGACGGATGCCGGACGGCCGAATGGCACCGGTACCGGTCGCTCTTCACCAACCCCGACACGATCCCCGTTCGCGGCCGCGTCGACCTGGGACCCACCTGCCCGGTCGAGCACCCAGGAGACGTCTGCACAACGGTCGGTGCGACCGCCCGCGTCACGGCAACGTCCAGGGGACGGACTCGGAGTACGAGCGCAGGCCCTGACGGATTCCTCCTGCGGCTCCCGCGTGGCATCTGGCTCGTTACCGCGGACGCGGGCATGAGGTGCGCATCCGTACGAGTCGATGCTCGCCACCGTCCGGCGCCCGCAGCAATCGTCGTGGACTGCGACACGGGGATTCGCACCCGGCCCACGAAGTAGCCCTACCGACCCGACGGGTCCTCGATCACGGCAGCGAGCAGGTCCGGTCGCACCGCAACGATCCGCGTCCCGGTCCGGACGATCGCACCGGATGCCTGGAGCGACCCGATGACGCGGTTGACATTCTGCCGCGAGCCCCCGACCAGACGCGCCATCTCGGTCTGTGTCATTCGAAGATCGACGGGGACCGGGTGTGCGGATGCGAGTTCCGGGTTCGACACGCCAGCAGCGGTGAGGAGGAACTTCACGACGCGACCGTGCAGATCGACGAGGACGAGGTCCACCGCGTGATCGTCCAGCCGGCGGATAAGTCCGCTGAACGCCTTCATCAGGGCCAGCGCGACACCCGGGTGGTCGGCCAGCAGGGTGCGGAAGACCGCCCCCGGCATGGTGACCAGGACCGAGCGCTGCCGAGCACTCGCCGACGCCGCACGGGGTCCGCCATCGACGAGCGCCATCTCGCCGAACGACGTCGGCGGGTACAGCACGGCGAAGACAACCTCACCGCCGTCCGCCGTGGACGCTGTCAGCGCGACCGATCCTTGGCCGACGATGAACAGATGGTCACCCGGGTCCCCGCGGGAGAAGATCGTCTCCCCCTTGTCGAAACGGCGCAGGCCGCACCGTTCGGCAAGGGCCTCGCATTCGGCTCTGGACAAGCTGTCGAAGAGCACACTTCGCGAGATCGTGGCAACGACGGCCTCTTTCGCCATGGGCCCTCCCCGTTTCGTGACGGCAAACGTAGCGCCGCCCATCGAGCGCAGCAACGAATCTCTATGAGTTCCGGCGTTTGTCGCGTACAAGACAGCCGCGGGACTCATAAACGCGGAATCTCCTCCTATGCCGAATGGGCATGACGGATCGAGGAGATCCGCAGGGCCACGCCAAGGAGACCGCATGAACCGCTCAACCCGTCGACTGCTTCAGTCCGGCAGCGCCGCATTCGCAGTCCTAGCGCTGGGCCTCGCCGCTCCGACAGTCGCGCACGCAACGACGCCGGCGCACCAAGGGCTCACTGCTCACACATCGGCACCCGCGAAGTGCCCGAGCCATCGCCGGCCCGTAGCCATCGCGCCACGCATGATCGACAAGGCCTCGGGCCGTTCACAGGGTCCACGACACTGCAGGTAACGACTCTGCCCGACGGGGAGACACGGGTGAGCAGCACTGGGGCGGCGGTCATCACGACCGCCGCCCCAGTCGGTTGCCCTGCGCGAGTGGTTGCGTGCTCGAACCCCGCGGACGCGTCCGTTAGGCAGCGGTCGTGCTCACCTGATCGACGAGCCGCAAGACCTGACGCCATGCGTCTTGGCACGCCTCAGTCCACTCAGCGAAGCCGCGGTCGAAGAACGAGTGCGGCGCTCCGTCATACACCGCCTCGACAACATCGGCGCCTGCAGCGCGCATCGTCTCGGCGAGCGCGTGCTGATCCGCCACGGGAGTCGCAGCATCCGCACCGGCGATGATCATCACGACCGGCTTGGCGGCCCGCTCCGCGGCATCGCCGACCATCCCCGGCCGGCCGTAGAAGCCCACACAGCCGGCAACGTCGAGCGCGCCGGCGGACTGACGCCACGCGTGGCTCCCGCCGAAGCAGAAGCCGAGCACGATCACCGGCAGGTCCGGCCGAGTAAGGCCGCGCAAATACTCGATCGCTGCGGCGATATCGGCATCGACGCACTCCGAGGTGGCCTGCGAGAGGTGCGACTGCCAGTCGAACTCCTCCGTGCGGATGCCCCCGTCAGCCAGGCCGGCAGTGCGCCCGAAGTAGTCGATGGCGATCGCGGCCACTCCGGCCTCGGCAAAGCGCTCGGCGAGCGCGACGTAGTACGCGTGCAGTCCGCGGATGTCCGGGAGGATCACCACGCCGACACGAGGCGAGGCTGCTGGAGCCGCGTAGGCGGCGGAGAAGTCCGTGCCATCGGCGGCGACGAGGCTGAGCAGGGCGGTCTCGCCCACCTCCTCCTGCCGCGGCGGAGCCGGCGGGCGGCTGGCGTCGTCATGGCACATGCGGGGAACGTAGCGGACCGTTCACCGCGACGTCACAAAAGGGGTCTTCCGGTCATCCCGCCCACTGGCTACAGTGGCGGAACGCCCCCGGGGGGAGCGCCGGATACTGCTGCACCGAGCCGGAAACGGAGGGCAATCGCGTGCTCACGTACCCCTACGCCTTCCACGTCGCCCTCGACGGCAGCGGCCTCAACGGCCTCGAGGGGCGCGCCGGGGTCTGCGTCCTGCGGTACGACCCCGACACCGGCGACCACGCCTACAAGGTCACCTACTTCGATGGGGCCTCGGGCGGGCACGGGACCTCCGTGAGCCCCGAGCGCACGGCGGGGTTCCTCGGCAACGTCGGCCAGCACCTGCTCTTCTACGACCCGGACACGCTGAGCGAACTCGACCGGGTGTCGACCATGCGATTCGAAGTCTCCGATCACGCCCTTCGCGGGAGCACTCACGTGGCCTGGTTGGACGACGTCCAGTTCATCACTTCCATCGGCGAGCAGTTCTGGCGCTTCGACGTCAACAGGCTGTCCAAGGCCGAGCCGATCGCGCAGCACGGTCTCAAGCTCCCGCATGCGATGAAGCGCACAACGTCCGGTCGGTACCTCGTGTACGGCGGCATGGACCATCCCGACAGCGGCGAGGCACGCGAGGTCGGCATCCTCGACACGGCGACCGGCAGCGTTCGACGAGTGGCCCTGCCGACGACGTGTTGGCATGTGGCCGTCCACCGCGACCTTGACGTCTTCTACGCGCTGTCCTTCCGGGTCTCCCCCGGCGGCGGCAACGACTGGCACCAGTGGGGCATGTCCTACTTCCGCGAGTACGCGTATGAGATCGACGCCGAGACCGGTCAGGTGCTCCGCCACTGGACAGCCGCGAAGGAAGTCCCCGCGCATGTGAACAGCGATGTGTGCGTCTCCGATCGCGAGCTGATCTTCTGCACCGGCGGCAGCTCGACCGTCGTGCTCATCTCCCTCGACGACATGTCCACCTTCCGCATCATCGATGAGCGACCCACCAGCGAGGAGCAGTGGATGCACGCGCGCAGTGCGGCGACCACGGTGGTCGACGCCTTCGCACGGGGCAACCCGTTCACCGACAGCAAGCAGTTCGTCGGCGCCCTGCAGGTGAGCCGCGGCAGCCTCATCGACGGCATTTACGCGTGCCAGCTCTCGACCGACCAGACCCTGCTCTTCACCGCAAACCGCGGCCGCAACCACATCACGGTCTATGACTACCCGTCCCTGCAGTTGCGCGACCGGTTCCCGATGCCCGAAATCCAGGAGTTCGACGCGACCGTGCCGTCCTGGGCGGACCCCCGGCTCGGCTTCCACCACAGCACCCTCCTCAGTCCGCCCACCGCTGTACCAACCGCCTGATCGCCGAAGCCAGGAGATGCGATGACCGAATTCACGTTCCACCAGGACCTCGGCGGCACCGTGAACTCCGACGTTGCCGCCGACATCACGCTGGGCGGACTAAACGACATCAAGGTGGAGTCGAAGCTCGGCAGCGACAGCAAAGTCGTCGCCACGGTCACCAGCGACAGCAAGCTCGCCACTGACAGCAAGGTCAAGAGCGACAGTTCCGTCAGCACCGACAGTCGCGTCGCCACGACGAGCAACGTCGACCTCGCGCCTGTCGCGGTCGACACCTGCGTACGCGTCGAGCTCGGCCCACTGCCGCCGACCCGCGTGACCACGCCCTGGGAGCAGCGCTTCGGTCTCAGCGTCCTCGGGTATGAGCTCGTGGCGTGGACCGTCTCGGGCTGTACCGCCACGACGGTCGCGCCCGCTACTCCCGAGCCGCGCATTGTGGGCCTGATCGAACACGGCGATGTCGAACGGCGCGAGCACGATCACCACGAACACGACCACGACCGCCACGACGGTTCCGGTCACGGCCTGCACATCCGGCTGGGCTGATCGTGAGCACCGCCACCCCGGCCCCGCGCAAGCGACCACCGCGAAAGCCGGCTGCGGCGAAGTCGCCCGAGCTGGTCATGGCCGGCCCGCCCCAGTCGGTCCGCGGCCGCATCACCCTCACGAACACCGGCAGCGAGCGACTGGTCATTCGCGGAGCCACGATGCACCTGCCCGGCAGGGAGCCGATCGCCATTCCGCTGACGGCGCTGGTGGGCCCCGGTGCCAGCACGGAAGCGATGGTGGCCGCCGACTTGGGCGGCGGCTGGCCGGCCGGCGCGCTTCGCGGCGAGCTCGAGGTGAACGGTGTGCGCCGCGGCATCGAGGTGCGGGTTGCGCAAACGGTCGGCCTGAACGTCTCGCCGTCGGAGGCCCTCGCCACCATGGGCAGCACGCCGGTGTCCATCGCCGTGCGCAACTACGGGAACGTGCCCATCCCGCTCGCAAGCCTCACCCGAGGACGGCTGGTTCCGCATGACCGCGACGATCCGCAGGGCGAGTTCCCCGACGCCACCATGACGTTGCCCAAGTCCACGATCGTGGAGCCGGGCGCCGAGGTGCTGCTCTCCGCCACAGTCACCATTCCCAAGGGACTTGCGCCGGACCGACGCTACCGAGCCCACCTTCCGATCGGCCCCGCCGATCTCGTCATCACGGTTCTTCCCACCGATGCACCGACGCCAGCACCAGGCAAAGCACGCTCGCGAACCAACACCCGCAAGGAGTCATGATGTCCACGACACCGACCACCCCGACCCCGAACGACGTGCTGCGGCGCTGGTTCGACGACTCCATGACGATGCTCGATCCGTGGGTATCCGCATGGACATCGGCAGCCGCGCCAGCCGCCACGCCAAAGAGCACCGCACACGGGCACGACGGCTGCTCGTGCGCAGGTCGCGAACATGAGCACGCCTGCCAATGCCACGGGGCGTGCAACTGCACCGCACGTGACGCCGACTTGGTGATCGTCGCCCGCGTCGGCGAACGACGCGTGATCCCACTCGTGCTGCACAACGAGTGGCGCCGCGAGCGGCCCGTGACCATCGGCGTCAGCGCCTTCCGCCCGTGCGATCCCTGCGCCGAGGATGTGGAGATCGCTGTGACGGCAGCGCCTCATGGCGAGCTCGTCCTAGCGCCCTGCAGCCGCACTGTGGTAGACGTCATCGTCACCCTGCCTGAGAAGGGCCGCGAGAAGAACCCGCTCACCCGATGCACCACGGTCTACGGGGACATCAGCACTGACGGGTGCGCGCGGCCGATCCGTCTGGCGGTTGTGGTCCTGCCGCGGGACTGCGATGCTCACGAGGTCGACTGCTGCGGATGCGGCTGCTGAGGACGGATGACGATGAGCACTTCGCAGGACCGGAGCCAGACACCCGACGAGGCGTGGAGCCAGTGGTCGGGGCTGATCGCGCGCTCGATGGAGGCACAGGCACGACTCGCGCGCGACGCGAGCGAGGTGTTGCGCCGCGCCGGGGCGCAGACCGAGGTGCCCGCCTCCCTCCTCGACCGTGATCAACTCGAGGCGTGGGGACGCGAAGGCCTCACCTACTGGAACGACCTGGTCACGCTCGGGATCGGGTACGCGAACAACGTGATTGCGGTGACGCAGAACGCTGCAGGCCGCTTCCTCCAGGACGTGGACGCCGTCGCACGCCCCAGCGGCGCGCGCGTCGCCCCGACCCGAGTGCCCATCGACCTGCCGGCCACTGAGGGCGAGCCGATCTCGACGCATGTGACCGTGAGCAACAGTCGCGGCGCCACACGGCGCGTGGAGTTCGAGGTCGGACGATTCTCAGGCCCAAACGGGCCGTTTCATCCGCACGTCACGTTCGACCCGGCTCACTCGATCCTGGCGCCGGGACAGGAACGTCAGGTCGCACTGCGCATCGAGATCGATCCGAAGGACGCGGCCGCGGGAGATGTCTGCCACGGCGAGGTGCGGATCCTCGGCGGCGACGACGTCGTGCTGGTCCTCACGATACGGGTCGCTTAGCCTTCCCAATCGGGACGTCGACGACCGTTGTCAACGGACGAGGCACCAACGGACGCGCGGTGCGCACCTCGCTCGACGGACGCAGGCCCTCGCGCACCCAACGTGGCAGGTGCGTCGACGCCAGCAGCCACGACAGCGCCAGGGCGACGGTGGGACGGGCCCCCATCGGCGAGTAGCCGAGCGCCGCTGCACGCGAGTGGTCGTACCAGTAGTACCGACCGACCGTCCGGGTCTCCTCCTCGGTCACGAGGGCCGGCGACCCGCTGACTTTCGACCACAGATCGCTCACGGCAGCGGCCGCCCGTGCCGTGCCCGCATCCATCTCAAGGTTCGGGCCAGGCACACCGGCGAGATCGCTGACGATCTCGTGGAGTTCGCGCCAACGAAGGTTGCTCCCGCCGAGCAGGTAGCGCGAGCCAGCCTGCCCTGACTCCAGCAGGAGGGCGTGCCCAACGCCGACGTCCGTCGCGGAGACCACGTTGCAGCCACCGGGGAAGGTCGACCGCAGTGGATCGATCAGGTAGCGGGCGAGGACGGCATTGCTGGGCACCAGCTTGCGATCAGGACCGCCGAGCACGACCGTCGGGCAGGCCACGACGACGTCGAGGCCCAGCACCGCGCCGTACGTCAGAGCCAAGTCCTCCTGATCGGCCTTGGCCTGGAAGTACGCGGGCGTGTACTCCCAACCCGGTCGGTGCGACTCGTCCACGACGTCCGGCGCCGACGACGATCCGCATGTCACTGACGACGACGTGATGACCACGCGACGCACTCCGGCGTCCGCCGCGGCCTCGAGCACAGTCCTGGTGCCCCGGACATGGGCCGCGGTGAGCTCCTCGGCGCTGAGCTCGTAGGAGTAGGGAGCGGCGCAATGGATGAGCCCGACTGCACCCCCGAGTAGTTCGGCAAGGTCGGCTCGGGAGGCGATGTCACCTCGCACCACGCGATAGCCGTCGGGGGGCGTTGACCGGCGTCGCACGAGGACGCCGACATCGTGACCGCGGTCACGCAAGGCCTCTGCGACGTGACCGCCCACGAGCCCGGTGGCCCCGGTCACCGCCACCTTCATGACCGGCGCCTCGTCCCCGTCACGTGCGTGAACCCGTCCACGTCGACGGTTACCCGAAGCGATCCGTCGATGTCCCCCGAGCGCGCCGACGATTCGACGATCTCCTTGATCGACCCCTGCGCGACCCGGGCCAGGCGGGACAGGCCCGCGGTGGGCAGTTCGGTGTCCGGCTCGCTGCCGATCGCGAAGTCGCGTCCCTCGTAGCAGGCCTCGAAGTTGTCGAGGGTGGTGAGGAAGAACCGACGATAGGCGTCCTGCGTGAGCGAGTCGCGCACCTCGGGCGCCAGGTCCAGGTCGACCGCCTGCATGGCGGCCGGCAAGGTGAACTGCTGCCGACCGCGGATGACGATGCGCGTGCGACCGTCACCGGCATCGGAGAACGCCACCGTGCCGTCGTCGTACAAGGCGCTGCGGTTCGGGCTCCTGACCGTCCGCCACCAGATGGCGCACGAGTCCGCCCGATGGCGCACGACAGACAACTTGCACACGTCGATCACCTGTCCGCCGCTGAAGGCGATGTAGTTGGGCTGCGGCAGGTAGATGTTCCGCTCCGCCTGACGCGTCGTCCTGCCCTGCTTGTCCCGGGCCACGACCACGATGCGACCGCCCAGGTAGTCAGCCATCATCGAGATCGCCTTCGACACGTCGACCCGCTCGATCCAGGTGTCGTAGTCGGCCAGCACCGTGCGAGATGCCTCAAACACCACCGCACCGTCGACGTGCATCCACCGCAGTCCGTCGCGATCGACAGGAAGCCCGTCGATCAGCTGGAGCAACGGGCGCAGCGTCGTCTCGGCCGCCTCGAAGTCACGCGCGGAGAAGGATCCGAGGTCCAAGCCCAGGCTCGCCTGCCGCCGCGGTACGCTGTCCTTGGCGAACGTGGTGCGCCATGCCCGCACGTAGCCCGCGGTCGTGGCCGCAGTGCCGCCGGCCCAGGCCAGGGCGTCCGGTCCGCCCTCTGAGCCCGTCGCGGTCAGCCACGGCCTGATCGCCTGCCGCAGGAGCGTTATCATGACGTCGTCTCCGGTTGTCGTCACCCCTTCGTCGGCCATCGCGGCGCCCACCACCCTGCTCACCGAGCGGTCATCCGGTGCCCCGCGCGTTGATCGCAGCAGCTGCTCCGCCGGATAGTCGATGCGATCGAACGGCGTCAGGTCGCCGATCACGTCGAAATCACCGGGCAGGCCGAGCAGGTCGACCACGGCTGCAATGAGCGGCGGGCGAAGGGGATCTGCGCCCAGCAGCACTCCACCGACAAGATCAGCAAGGATCGCGGAGCTGGAGCCGACGACGGCATCGGTGAGGACGGGTCGCCGAACGGAACTGCCCGCCGGCCCGTCGCTCGTCACCATCGCGTCAACGAGGCTGATGTGCGGCGCCATCGTCTGCAGCAGATCCATGACCACATCCGCTGGATCGGCGCCGGCAATCACCGGCGCGAGGCTGCGCAGGGCGTCCAGTGCGAGGACGTGACCGTCGATGGCATCGGTGGCGCAGGGTGCCAGAAGCACTCGAATGCCGGCCTGCTGCCACGCCCGCGGAACGGGACGACCCTGGATCACGTAGGCGTCGCCCACCTGGGCAGACTCGACGGACTCCCAGGCATCGACCAGGCGTCCGAACGGCAGGTCATGACGAGCACTCAGGGACTCGACGTCCCAGCCGGCGTCGCGGTCCCGCTGGGGGATCACTGCGAGGACGTCTGGCTGCGCGATGCCCTTGGCCGCTAGGTACGCGAGGGTCTCCGACAGGACCGCCGGGCTGACATAGGCGGCCGAGCCCAACGTCACTGCGACGCACGCGCGTCTTTTCGCCCGCGATGTGGTGAGGAGGGCCAGTCCGTCGAGGACCCGACGCGTAGCCGAAACTGGGTCACTCGAGCGCGCGACGACGACCCTGCTGCCCTTCTCGCCGCCTGCCGCCACCAGTCCTCCCGGGGGGAGCCTAGCCCGAAGCGGTCATATCGGGCAGTCGCATCGGCGGCCGGAAAGGGGTGAGGGCGTGCACCTTGCGGTGCACGCCCTCCGGGGGGGATGAGGTGCCTTACAGGGGGTGGTGCTCACTGGCAGCAGACGCACAAGAAGGTCGCACCCACCGCCAACACTGCGAACCTACGAACACCGAGGCCACAGATGCGCGCTGAGACCCAACTTCTTACCCGCCCTTAATGTCCGACCTGTCGGAAAAGCCCTCGCGCGGCGACGGCACCCTCAGGCCGGATAGCCTTCAGGCATGCTCGATGAGGTGACCGTGGCCACCATCGACGCGGACTACGAGGCCTTCGGCGAACTCGTCCGGGAGTACTGGAACTGGCTGGAGGCCCGATACGCCGACCTCCCGGGCTTCATCAACTCCATTGCCCAGCATCAGACCCTCGAGGCCGAGCTCAGCGCGCTGCGCGAGACCTACGGGCCGCCCGAAGGCCGCGTGCTGTTGGCCCGGCGCGACGGTGTTCCCGTCGGGGGCATCGCGTACCACGACATGGGCGACGGCACCTGCGAGATGAAACGGCTGTTCGTGCCTGAGCGGTACCAAGGGCGCGGGACCGGCCGACTGCTGTGCAACGCGCTGCTGCTGGCCGCCACCGTCGACGGCTTCCGCCTGATGCGCCTGGACACCGGGCGACAGAACGAGGAGGCGATCCGCATGTACCAGACCCTCGGGTTCTACGAGTGCTCGCCCTACCGCGAATACCCTCCGGACCTGCTGAAGAACCTCAGGTTCATGGAGCGCCCGCTCACCGACGTCACTCTCGGCTGAGCTAGCCCAGCACGCGGCCGACGCCGCTGAAGCGGCTGTCCCACCATGGTCCGAGGAAGTTCGTGATCTCCACGCCGACGCCCGGGTTGGACGCGCTCACCATCTTCCCGTTGCCGATGTACATGGCCACGTGGTGGGCGCCGTAGCGGAAGTAGAAGACCAGGTCGCCCGGCTGGATTGCGCTGACGGGGATTCGCCGCACCTGGTTCCACTGCACGAAGCTCAGCGGTGTCAGTCCGACGCCGGCCTGGCCCCAGGCCGCAGCCGTCAGCTTGGAGCAGTCCCAGGAGCTCGGCGGGGAAGCCGAGAACGAGTACGGCTTGCCCACCTGTGACAGCGCGTAGCGGATGGCGATAGCCGTTCGGGTCCCCCCGGCGAATCCCCCACCCGCTGAACTCGCGCCGTCAGCGGATGAGCCCGGCACCTGGTAGTTGGCTGCGGCGAGGGCCGCGCGCGCTCGGGCTGCTGCGGCGGCCGACTGCTGTCGCTGGAGGATGTCGAGAGCCGCGAGCCTTCGTCGCTCTGCCTCCTGCAACGACGCGAGCAACCGCTGGGTATCGGCGACGCGCGCATCGGCGTCCCGCTTCGCAGAATCCATATCGTTGCGGATGCCCTTGGCGATCTTCTCCTGGTCGGCGAGCGACGACTCGCTCTGCGCCAGCCGCACCTGAGCGGTCTGGTTCCTGCGGAGGCGATCCGTCTGCGCCTTGGCCACCATCTGCAGGGCCGAAGACTGGGCGATGAAGTCATTCGGATTGTCGGCGAGCAGCACCTGCAGGGAGTTGTCGATACCGCCGGTCATGTAGACACCGCGTGCAAGATCGTCGATCGATGCCCGGGCCACCGCCAGGGCGGCGCGCTCCTTGTCGACGCGATTGCGCGTCCGTTGCAGCTTGTGCTGGGAGTCCTGCCACTTGAGCTGCGCCTCGGAGTACTTCTCCGTCGCCGTGGCCGCCTTCATCTGCAGGTCGGCGAGCTCAGCCTGGACCTGCTGGATGCTCTTGCTCGGCACTGCGGACGTGGGAATGGTCGACGTGGTGGCCAATGTGACCAGCGTCAGGACAGCGGCGACAACCACACGTCGCGCATGCAGACGCACTCGTCACTCCATTGGTCCGGGGAAGGCCTGACCTTCCACGGTACGTCGCGAACCGCGGTCGCCCAAATCGACTCGCGGCCTCGCCGTCAACTTCACCGATGCCCGACACGGCTCGGGGGACGCCGTCGAGGCGTGACCGGCCCCGGCCGGAGAAGGCCGCGCGACTTGATCCCATATACCCCTAGGGGTATAGTTCGGGCGACCAGAAGTCCCTCCGGATGACGCGATTGGACGAACCATGTGCCATCAGACCAAGTGCCGGGCCTGCCAGAAGGTGACCTGGGCCGGGTGTGGCCAGCACAAGAACGAGGTCCTGCGCGGCGTGCCCAAGAACCAGCGCTGCAGCTGCACTGCAGCCGAGAAGGCCGCCGCCAACAAGGGCGGCTTCTTCTCCCGACTCTTCGGCGGCTGAGCCCGCCCCTAGGACGCGACGATTGGCGCGCCCGCCGCCTGCAGGTCGGCGATGCCGCCCTTCAGGTTGTACACCTTGGTGAAGCCCGCCTGCCCCATCTGATCCGTGGCGATTCCCGAACGTCGGCCACTGTGGCAGTACACGGCGTAGGTGCCGTTCTTGTCGAGCTTGTTGATCTCGTCTGCGAAGGTCGGCGCCTCCACGTCGATGTTGATGGCACCGCCCACGTGAGAGGCGGCGTACTCGGCAGGAGTACGCACGTCGATGACGGTCACACCCGGCTGCGTCGCCGTCTGCACGAACGTCTGAGGATCCACCGTCTGCACCGCAGACGAGCTCGAGCTGCATCCGGCGACGAACAGGACGCCGACGATGGCGAGCAGGGCCAGGACCTTCTTCATGTGGTTCTCTCCGATCACGTGGAACCGTTTCCGGTTTCTACTGGCAGGCCGGCTGCCCGCCAGGTGTTCATGCCGCCGTGCACATTGACGGCCCGATAGCCGTTCCCCTCGAGGTACTGGCACGCCTGGAAGGCACGCGCGCCTGATTCGCACACCACGTAGACGGGCGCATCTCGTTCGATCTCCGAAAGCCGTAGCGGCACGGTGGGCAGTGGCATGAACACCGAACCCGGCATGTGCCCCGAGACGTACTCCTCCAGAGTGCGGACGTCGATGACCGTCTCTCCGCGTGTCACGGCGCCGGCGGCCTCGTGGACGGAAGTCACCTCCATCAGCGGGGACCCCACGTCCGGATGCGATCGGCGAGCGCGGCGGGCACTGCCTCGTCGGTGTCGCGTCGGGCACCCAGGGCCGCGCGGACTCCCACCAGGCCCGCGTAGAGGGGCGGGCAGGTCGGGCAGTCCTGCAGGTGCCGTTCGAGGAGTTGGCGATCGCGGGGAGGCAGCTCGTCGTCGATGTAGTCGGACACTCGCTTGCGGGCATCCCAGCAGCGCATCGGAACGGATGGGTCGTGCTCGTGATCGCGTTCGGAGAGTTCGGTGACCAGCATCATCCGACCCCGACGCAGGCGCTGCTTCGCGGCGGGCAGGCCGATCTGCTGGATGTCCGCGACCGCCGACATCGGCAGGCCCTCGGCATCGTGGAGGACGACCGCCGAGCGGTAGATGAGCGGGATTCGAAGGAGTGCGTCCTCGAGTGCCACCCGCTCGTGGGCGCGTTCCACGACGACGGCGGAGTCGACGGTGTAGGAGTCATCACTCCAGAGCACCTCGATTCGGTCCCCATCACCGTCAGCGATCTCGGTGGTCAGTTCGCGTCGGCGACGGGAGCCGTCAACCGCCAGGTTGTGCATGATGCGATGCAGCCAGGTCGCTACGGAGGACCGCTCCTCGAACGTCCGGCGCTTCTCTATGGCCCGCACCACGGTGTCCTGCACGAGATCCTCGGCCTGCCGTGGATCCGACAGCAAGGTCCGCGCATAGCGGCGAAGGCCGGGCAGCTCCTGGACGATCACGGACATGACGTCGACCGGGTGATGAGGTTCACCCACGACGACCTTGACTGCCTGCTCCTCGGTGGCAGCACTGCACATGCCGGGCCTCCAACTCACGATCTTTCGCATAGCGACCATACCCCGGGGGGTATAGACTACGCAAGGCGGTCGGAGATCCCGACGGCGGCCTGCTTCAGACGGTGACCTTCTTCTTGTTGGTGCTCAGGCCGAACAGGCGGTACAGCGGGCAGAAGCCCACCGCAGCGGTGACGAGCATGACGGCAGCGACGACGAACAGGATGATTCCGAGGACGCTCGAGGCGCCGACGGCGAAGGCGCCGAGGACGGCCGCGATCGCGATGACGACGCGAATGATGCGGTCGGCGTTGCTTTCATTCTTGGACATGGGGGGTGTTCCCTTCGTGTTGGTCAATACGCTGCATAGACGAGTGACGAGCCCGAATGGATACAACGCGGGGAGAAAGGTGGTCCCTTCGTGACTCATCAGGTGGGCCGACTGCCCGAGTGGTCGTCAGTGCTGGCCGTCGTGGCCCATCCCGACGATGAGTCCTTCGGGCTTGGCGCCGTGATCAGCGCCTTCATCGACGCTGGAGCCCGTGTGGACGTGCTGTGCTTCACGAAGGGCGAAGCCTCCACGCTGCGCGGGGTCGACGGCGACCTCGCCACGATCCGACGCGGGGAACTGACCGACGCCGCCCGCGAACTTGGGATCACCACGGTGCACCTGCTGGACTACCCCGACGGCGACTTGAGCGGGGTGGGCCTCACCGAACTCGCCGAGCAGGTTGTCGGTGCAGCCAGGGCGGCCGACTGCGACGGCATGCTCGCCTTCGATACGACGGGGATCACCGGCCACGCCGACCACATGCGCGCCACTAAGGCTGCCGTTATGGCTGCCCCGATCCTCGGGCTCGACGTGCTCGCCTGGACGCTCCCTGACGCTGTCGCTGCGGGACTGCGCACGACGCTCGGCGGGAGCTTCGACGGTCGCCCGGACAGCGACATCGACTTCGTTGTTCGCGTCGATCGGGCACGTCAGCAGTCCGCGGTGCGCTGCCATCCCAGCCAGGCGATCCCGAGCAGCGCACTGTGGGCGCGGCTCGACCTACTGGGCGACCGGGAGTACCTGCGCTGGCTGGTACGCGAAAGCTAGCCAGCGACCACGAAGCCGACCGACGCCAGCCCCGTGGCGAACGTAAGCAGGCCCAGGATGCCGGCAAGCGGCTTCTGCTTGGCCCCGGTGGCCATGATCCCCAGCGTCGTCATGTCGTTCCTCGGGAGGATGATGCCCTTGACGACGTGATCGCGACGGGCGACCAGTGCGTCATAGCGGGTACCCGTGATGCGCCAGACGACACCGACGACCACGAGGTAGGCGATGAGGATGCCGACCGCGATGAGTCCCGGCTGACTGACGGTCATGGCTGGCCGCTGAGACACGGCAGGGCGGCGGCCGGAATCGCGAGTCGTCTGAGCACTGGCCGAGTGTAGGGACGATGATGGACGCTCGCAGCGTCGCCGTCGCAGACAGCAGCGCGCGCCCACTCACGACGGGAGCCACCATGGAGTACACGACGCTGGGCCGATCGGGCCTGAAGGTCAGCCGCATCACCCTCGGCTGCATGAGCTTCGGCGACACCGCACGAGGGTTCAGTGAATGGGCGCTCGACGACGAGGCGGCTGAGCCCATCTTCCGACAGGCGCTGGAACTCGGGATCACGTTCTGGGACACCGCGAACATCTACGGGTTCGGTACGTCCGAGGAGATCGTCGGGCGTGCCATCAAGAAGTACTCCCGGCGCGAGGACATCGTGCTGGCGACCAAGCTCAACGCCCGCATGTACGACGGCCCTGGCGGCGAGGGCCTCTCGCGCCGCGCCGTGATGGAGCAGATCGACCAGTCGTTGACGCGGCTCGGCACCGACTATGTCGACCTCTACCAGATCCATCGGTTCGACCCCGCGACTCCTGTTGAGGAGACGATGGATGCACTCAACGACGTCATCAAGGCGGGGAAGGTCCGCTACATCGGTGCCTCGTCCATGTGGGCATGGCAGTTCTCGAAGATGCAGTACGCAGCAGATCTGCACGGGTGGACCCGCTTCATCTCGATGCAGGACCAGTACAGCCTGCTGATGCGCGAGGAGGAGCGCGAGATGTTCGGCCTGCTCGCCGACCAAGGCGTCGGCTCCTTGCCGTGGAGCCCGCTGGCGCGGGGCTGGCTCGCGCGCCCGTGGGGCGAGCGCACGCTGCGGTACGACACCGACCCGATGGCCAAGCGTCATCTGCTCGACGCGGACTCGAACGAGCGCATAGTCAGCGCGGTTCAGCAGATCGCGGCTGCGCGCGGAGTACCGATGGCGCAGATCTCGCTCGCATGGGTGCTGGCGAACCCGGTCGTCACGTCACCGATCGTCGGGCCCACCAAGCCGCATCACCTCGCCGACGCGGTCGCGGCGCTCGACATCGCGCTGACTCCCGAGGAGAAGACGCTTCTCGAGGAGCCCTACACGCACCGACTGCCCACGGGATTCTGATCGGTCGCAGGTTGACGAGCGGTCGGGCGGCTAGGGGTGGCTGCCGGGCGCAAACGCGGTGACGCCCACCGGGAAGGGCTTGCCCGACGGAGCAGTGGCCTGGAGTTGCACCGCCACGGTGCGACGCTGGAGCAGGCTCGATCCCGCAGTGGTGGCGAACGCGAACCGACGGAAGGTGACCAGGGGCGGGTCGTACGCCGTGGCGGTCCCGATGGCGAACCACGCATGTCCGCCTGCCGGCACGATGAATCGGTGCGGGGCCGGGCCTGCGATGTTCTGCAGGTTCCGGTTGGAGACCTTCACCGCCTTGCGGCCCGTTCGCGTCCACGCGCCCGTGATCTTCGGATACCCGTCGAGGGCGCACGCGACACCGCTGGTGTTCGTCAACGTGATCTGGACGTACGGCTGGGACATGCCGGCGCCGGATCCGCTCTGGCGCGCCGAGAGGTCGCGGGCCGAGCAGGTCGCGACGGACGAGTCGCCTGCGAAGGCGGCCGGACTCCCCGCGATCAGTCCCAGGGTCAGCAAGCCTGCGGAGGCTCCGACGATGCCCAATCTTGCCCTCATGGTCATGCCCGCGAGCATAGCCACGATCGGACTAAACGGACACGGTTACGCCGCGCGGCTTCCGGCGAACAGGTCGTTGATCTCGTCAATCTCGTTCTGCGAGGTCGCGTTGGCGAGGCAACGGTCCCACTCCTGCCGGTAGAGCTGAGCCGGGGAGAGCTCACGGTGGGCGAACAGGGAGGTGAGTGCCTTCAGCATCTCGATCACTTCTTCCTTGCGTGCTGGTTCGTTCTCTTCCCACTTCGGGAATCTTTAGTTAGGATTCCTAACTAGCAATAGACTACGCCCCAAAGCAGGACAAAGCAAAGGGACCAATGACCCCCTTCGACATGCCTCGACCGGGACTGCCCCGTCACGGCCTGCTGCGCGAGATCACCGACCAGGCCGTGATCGACACCGTGCTTGCTCGCGGGCAGGTGACCCGCTCCGAGCTAGCCGAGCTGACCGGCATCTCCAAGCCGACCATCTCGGAGTCGGCGCGCCGGCTTGAGGGTGCCGGACTGCTCCAGGCGACGGGGGTGCGTTCGGGCTTTCGCGGTCGGGTGGCCACCTACTACGAGCTCGCGACACAGGCGGGCTGGGTGCTCGCCATGGACATCGACTCCGAAGGCGTACACACCCGCTGCGCAGATCTCTCGGGAGTGGTGTTCGACGAGCACCACCACCCACCTGGTCCCCAGGGCGATACCGGTGCGGTCGTCAGGAGCATTCGCGCCGCGACTCGTCGATCAATCAAGAAGGGCGACCGAACTCACGGACGACTTCGCGCCCTGGCCATGTCGGTCTCGAACGCGGTAGATCCCGCAACGTCGCGGATCCTCGTGCTGCCGAGCGCCTCATTCCCCGAAGGCAAGCTCGATCCATCGACAGTCCTCGCCGACCTGGTGACGGCACCGATCCTCGTCGACAACGACATCAACTGCGCGGCCCTGGCCGAACACCGAGCAGGAGCGGCCGTCGGAGAGGACAGCTTCGCCTACCTCTTCGTCGGGTCCGGCTTCGGGATGGGCCTGTACTCCAACGGTCGCATGATCCGCGGGGCCCATGGCCTCGCCGGCGAGGTCAGCTACCTGGCCACGGCAACCGGACCAGCGGAGTACTCGACTCTCGTCAGTGCCCTGGGGCAGCAGGGTTTCGGGACACCCGACTCCAACGCCCTCGATGTGCCGACCATCCGCAGGTCATTGGCCGGCGGACGCACCGAAGACAAGGAGGCAGCGCGGGCGGCAGCGAAGGCAGCCAGAACGCTGGGCACGGCCATCGGCCAGATCATCATCGCCACGTGCGCCGTCGTTGACCCGGACCTGGTTCTGGTCGGAGGTCCACTCGGGCGGCACCCGGCGCTCTTCGAGAGGGCAAGGCGGACGGTTGCGGACCTCTTCCCGTCGCCGGTGCGCATCGAGTTGGGAGCCATCGGGGAGACCGCCTCGTTGCAGGGTGCGCTGCACCTTGCACTCGACCATTCGCGCAGAAACCTGCTCAAGTCGGCGTCCGCGTGAATTCCCGGCGACGTACGGCGAACGGCGCACGAACTCTCCCCCGTTGGGGCCTTCGACTCGCCTGCATCCCGCTGGATTCCCGTACCGTCCAGATACGTGACCATCGTCGCGATCGTGGATCTGGACAACACGCTCATCCGTGGCTCGTACCTGTTCCACTTCGGTTCTTACCTGGTTCGCCGGCGACTGCTCAGCCCCCGATCACTGATTCCGTTCATGCTGGCCGAGCTCCGCTACGTCCGTGACCGTCAGGAGCGACCAGGGATGCCGCAACGCGTGACCGAGTCAGTCCTCGACGTCGCCCGTGGCAGGGACCAAGCCACTCTCGTCGCCCTGTGTCGCGACTTCGTCGACCAGTCACTGGAGCGCTTCGTGGTGCAGGAAGTACTGGAGGCAGTCGTCGACCTGAGGGATCTGGGGATCCCGGTCTACATCGCGACCGCTAGTCCGCAAGAGCTCGCGGAGGTCATCGCCGAACGACTGGGGTTCGCAGGCGGGCTGGGCACGGTCTCCGAAGTGATCGACGGGAAGTACACCGGTCGCCTCGCGTCCGCGATCATGCACGGCGAGCACAAGAAATCCCGCGTGCAGGCCCTGCTGGCAGCTCTCGAGGCCGACCCGTCGCGTTGCTGGGCCTTCAGCGACTCGGCCAACGACCTTCCCCTCCTCGAATCAGTCGGCTGGCCCGTCGCGGTCAACGCTGACGCGAAACTGCAGACGATCGCTGCGTCCCTGGGCTGGCTCACGATCGACAGTTCGAAGGACGTACCCGAGAACCGGTGGTCAGCGCGGTGGAACTCCACTTCGAATCGATGGTTGCGCCAGAACCCTGCCACCGATGTGCCGATGCACTAGCAGGGTTCGCACCAGCCCGTTCGCTAGCTCGCCCTGGCGACACCCAACTGGGCGAGCAGCGTCTCGACGCGGGCCTTGATCTCGTCGCGGATGGGCCGTACGGACGCGACGTCGACGCGGATGGGCCGTACGGACGCGACGTCGAGCCCGTTGGGATCGGTGAGCGTCCAGTCCTCGTAGCGCTTGCCGGGGAATACCGGACAGGCGTCTCCGCAGCCCATGGTGATGACGACATCCGCAGCGCGCACGACTTCGTCGGTCCACGGCTTGGGGAACTCCCCGCTGATGTCGATGCCCACCTCGGCCATCGCGGCGACCGCAGCGGGATTGACCTCGCTGCCGGGCTCGGATCCACCGGACCAGGCCACGGCGCGGTCACCGGCCAGCTCGCGGAAGTAGCCCAGCGCGATCTGTGATCGGCCGGCGTTGTGGGTGCACAAGAAGAGCACCACCGGTCGGTGGTCATCGCTCTTGCCCTCCACGCGCGCAAGAGCGTTGAGGCGCTCCCGTGCGAAGCGCTCGGCGAACATCGGCAGGTACGTGTCGTTCGACAGCCGGGACGCGAATTCGTCATAGGAGGTGATCAGGAAGCGCTCGATCGTCTCGGTGCCGAAAGTGCCGTCGAAGTCCTTCTGCAGGAGCATCGCGGAGGAGCGAAGGGTGGTCAGGTGCAGGAGGGGAATGTCCTCGTGGAAGTAGGTGACGGTCATCGAGTGCTCCTCTTGGTCGTGTAGCGATGGGGTCTCAGGATCGGGACCAGTTGGTCGACGCGACCACGAAGGTCCTCGATGGTCTGCGTGAAGGCCTCGTCGGTGTCGAGGCGGGCCGGGTCGGGGACAGACCAGTGCACACGCGTGTTGGGCAGCGGGCCGAGCTCCTCGTTGACGGAGTCGCACACGGATACGACGACGTCATCAGGACGCAGCACGTCGTCGATGTACTGCGGGGACTTCTGCTCGATCGTGAGGCCCTGTCGCCTGGCTGCCTTCTGCGCCCGGGGATTGATCCGATCCGCGGGATGGGTGCCAGCGGACGTGCTGGGGATGTCGCTGACGTCCCGCCACAGAGCATCGGCCAGAACCGAGCGCGCCGAGTTGTGGGTGCAGACGAAGACAACCCGGGGAGCGGACACCTCCGGCGGCGCGGGAAGCAGATCCTGGAGTGAGTCGCGGAGAAGCCGGACATAGGTGCGCCGACGGTCGTTCTGCGACGGCTCGCGGGCGATGACGCCGGCGGACTCGAGGATCTTCAAGTGGTGTGCAAGCAAGTTGCCGGGGATCTGCAGGGCCGCCGCGATGGCATCGGGTGAGAGGTCCTGGACTTGGAGGAGGTCCACCACCGCGAGCCGGTTCGCGTCGCCGAGGGCGCTGAGGACCTGTGCCCTCTCCGCGAGGCTCCGCGCGAGTGCAGTAGAGTCGGCTTTTGCTTCAGTAGACATTGAGTCAATGTTCTTTGATTTATTTTGGCGTGTCAAGTAGTGTCCGCTCGTCACCTCAGGAAAGGCGTGGACATGTCCCACCGGCTCGAGCGCCGCGGCGCTGCCGAGTTCCTCGGCACGGCCGTCCTGGTCGCCACCGTGGTGGGCTCGGGGATCATGGGCACGGAGTTGTCGGACAACCTCGCGGTGACACTCCTCATCAACGCGATCGCCACCGTCGCGGCGCTCGGCGTGCTGATCTGGGCCGTCGGCCCCATCTCGGGCGCGCACTTCAACCCGGTCGTCACGGGCGTCACCGTCGTCCGACGCGAGATGCCCGTTCGTGAGGCGGGCGTCTATGTGATCGCGCAGGTCGGCGGAGCACTGGCCGGCGTTGCCCTCGCCAACCTCATGTTCGACCTGCCGGCTTGGCAGGCGTCCACGCACGTGCGCACCGGATGGCCGATCTGGCTGGGCGAGATCGTTGCGACCGCCGGCCTGCTCCTGGTCATCGGTGCTCTGACGCGCACTGGGCGCGGGCACCTGGGCGCCATGCTGGTCCCCGCATGGATCGGGGCCGCCTACTTCTTCACGTCCTCGACCTCATTCGCCAACCCGGCAGTCACGATCGGGCGGGCATTCACCGACACGTTCTCCGGCATCGCACCGGCGAGCGTGCCCATGTTCATCGTGTTCCAGGTGGTCGGTGCAACGATTGGTGCCCTGCTCACCGAGTTCTTCTACCCGCGTCCCGGCGCCGCCGAGCCGCTCGACCTGCCCGACCCCATCCACCATGGCTCTCACCCAAGCGACTGACGGAACACCCCCAGAGAAACGAGAGTCCCCACCGATGAGCGACAAGCCGTCCGTCCTGTTCGTGTGCATCCACAATGCAGGGCGCTCCCAGATGGCCGCGGCCTACCTCACGCACCTCGCGGGCGATCGGGTCGAGGTCCGTTCCGCAGGCTCCGCCCCCGCCGAGTCCGTGAATCCGGCAGTCGTCGAGGCACTGCTCGAGGAGGGCATCGACATCAGCCGCGAGACACCGAAGGTGCTCACCGACCGAGCGGTGTTCGAATCGGACGTCGTCATCACGATGGGCTGCGGGGACGTCTGTCCGGTGTACCCGGGGAAGCGCTACGAGGACTGGAAGCTCGAGGATCCGGCCGGCCAAGGCGTCGCAGCGGTCCGGCCGATTCGCGACGACATCCGGCGCCGGATCGAGGTTCTCATCGCCGAGATCGCACCCGTCGAGTAGCGGGCAATCTAACAGTATTCGCTGTTGACACCAGTTGCGACTGCTGGTTAGTCTGGCAGGGCCACCCGAAGGAGCCCGCGATGACCGGACCGAGCCATGACTAAGCGCACCCTGGCGACGCCCGCCGCCCGGGCAGCGGAGATCGCCCCGGTCCTCAAGGCGCTCTCGGACGAGAATCGGCTGACGATCCTGCTCGCCGTGGCCGACAACGATTCGTCGGTGACCGAGCTGATGTCCACGACCGGTCTGTCGCAGACCCTCGTCAGCCATCACCTGAAGAGCCTTCGCGACAACGGCCTCGTCGTCGCGACGCCTGTCGGGCGCAGCAACGTGTACTCGCTGTGCTGCGACGCCATGGCCGAGCCCATCGCCCTGCTGTCGACGCTTGCCGGCATCGACACGACCGACGCACACCCCACCGAGTAGAGGACCTAGGAATGACCGTCCACGGAGCTGAAGAGATCACCACTGCCGTTCGCGAGCGCTACGCCGGCCTGGCCCGCAGCGCGTCATCATGCTGCGGACCGTCCGCCAGCGGACTCGACCCGTTCGGACAGTCGCAGTACAGCGACAACGAGCGGTCCTTGCTACCCGAGGAGGCACTGCTCGCATCTCTTGGCTGTGGAAACCCGACGATGCTCGCCGAGCTCAACCCAGGCGACGTCGTTCTCGACCTGGGCTCGGGCGGTGGCATCGACGTGCTGCTGTCCGCGCGACGCGTCACACCGGGCGGAAAGGCCTACGGGTTGGACATGACGCCGGAGATGCTGGCTCTCGCAAACGCCAACAAGACCAAGGCCGGCGTTGACAACGTGGAGTTCCTGCTGGGCACCATTGAGCACATTCCCCTGCCCGACGACTCGGTCGACGTGATCATCTCCAACTGCGTCGTCAACCTCTCCGCCGACAAGGACGCGGTATTCCGCGAGGCACTTCGGGTGCTCAAGCCCGGCGGTCGCTTCGCCATCTCCGACATGGTCCTGTCGCGCGCACTCTCGCCGCAGCTGACAGGGATCATGGCGCTGTGGACCGGCTGCATCGCCGGCGCACTCACCGAGTCGGACTGCACCGACCGCATGACCGCGGCGGGATTCACCGACGTCTCGATCGAGCCCACTACGGTCTTCGGTCGCACCGAACTCGAGGGCCTCGCCGCCGGCCTGCGTCCCGAGGACGTCCCCACCGGCCTGGACATCGAACGGACGATCACCGAGTTCGACGGCGTCATCCGATCCGCCTTCATTCGCGCAACCAAGCCGGGCACCCACGTCCGATCAGCACCCGAGGAGTCCCGCATGCCCTCCGTCCGCGTCTACGAGCCCGCGCTGTGCTGCAACACCGGTGTGTGCGGACCCGACGTCGACCAGGCACTGATCGACTTCACGGCGGACCTTAACCACCTCTCCGAACGCGGCGCCGACATCGCTCGGCACAATCTCGCCAACAACCCCACCGCGTTCGCCGAGGACCAGACCGTTCGGGCATTCCTTCAGGTCGCCGGCTCCGACGGTCTCCCGCTCACCACCGTCGATGGAGTCACGGTCATGACGGGTGCCTACCCCTCGCGGGAGCAGCTGCTGAAGTTCGCCGGGCTCCTCGACGGACCAGCGGTCGTCCCCGCTGACGCCACGCTGCTCAACGCGCCTGAGGGCGACAGTTGCGACTGTGGCCCCTCCGGCTGCTGCTGATCATGCGCTTCCTGACTGACGTACCTCGCTTCGTCTTCTTCACCGGCAAGGGCGGCGTCGGCAAGACCTCACTGGCCTGCGCCACGGCGATCCACCTGGCCGCCGAGGGCAGGGCGGTGCTGCTGGTGAGCACCGACCCAGCATCCAACGTCGCCCAGGTCCTCGGCGTCACCATCGGGAACACCGTGACGGCCATCGCCGCAATACCAGGGCTCTCGGCCCTCGAGATCGACCCCGAGCAGGCGGCCGACGCCTACCGCGAGCGCATCATCGCGCCAGTGCGCGGCCTGCTCCCGGATCGGGAGATCGCGTCGATAACCGAGCAGTTGTCCGGCTCGTGCACAACCGAGGTCGCCTCGTTCAACGAGTTCACCGCCCTGCTCGCCGACGAGACTGCCTTTGGGGAGTACGAGCACATCGTGTTCGACACGGCCCCGACCGGCCACACCATCCGACTCCTCCAACTGCCCGGCTCGTGGACCGACTTCCTCAACGACGGCAAGGGCGATGCGTCCTGCCTCGGCCCGCTCGCAGGACTCGACAAGCAGCGCGGCATCTACGCCGATGCCGTCGGTGCGCTCAAGGATCCGGCCCGTACGCGACTGGTCCTCGTGACACGGGCACAGGCATCGGCGATCGCGGAGATCGACCGGACCGCCGGCGAGCTCGCGGTCATCGGCATCCATGCCACGAACGTGGTGGTGAACGGCGTCCTGCCCGACGACGGCAGCGACGACCGGCTGGCCGCCGCCGTGCGAGTCCGCGAGCAGGCGGCGATCGCGGATATGCCGAGGTCTCTTGCCGACCTACCGCT
>Ga0194063_10000471_pt1 | contig 29287 bp, 20 predicted proteins | sample SepL3720m_MetaG_FD_155459 | JGI IMG/M metagenome (GOLD analysis project Ga0194063, IMG submission 155459) | Anoxic zone freshwater microbial communities from boreal shield lake in IISD Experimental Lakes Area, Ontario, Canada - Sep2016-L373-20m | ecosystem: Environmental > Aquatic > Freshwater...
ATCATGGAGGAGAAAAATCCCAGAGTCCCGAAAAAAATGAAAATATTTTCCCTGTCGGGGATTTCCCTTGCCCGCCTGCGCTGCCAGCGCCACCATGCAGGTCACGTCAAACGACCTGAACAGTTACGAATCGTAAATGAACGCTCTAGCGCACTCGACCCGAAAGAATAAATCATGAAACACACACTTATCATCCTCACCGCCCTGCTGCTGGCTCCGCTGGCCGCACTGAACGCCGCCGATACGCCGAAGCCCGCGAACAAACCGAACATCATCTTTATCATGGCCGACGACCTCGGCTATGGCGACCTCGGATGTTACGGTGCAACGAAAGTGAAGACGCCTCATGTGGATCGCCTCGCGTCCCAGGGGTTACGATTTACCGACGGCCATTCGTCCGCAGCAACTTGCACGCCCTCGCGCTACTCCTTTATCACTGGTGAATATGCCTTTCGCAATCGGAACACCGGCATCGCTGGCGGCCAGGACGGGCTGATCATCGAACCAGGCCGGACCACGGTGCCGTCGCTCCTCAAGCGTGCTGGTTACGCCACGGGCATCGTCGGCAAGTGGCATCTCGGCTTGGGGACGAAGCCCACCGACTACAATGGCGAAATCAAACCTGGTCCACTGGAAATCGGCTTCGATTACGCCTGGATCATCCCCGCCACAGGCGACCGAACCCCGTGCGTGTGGGTCGAGAATCATCGCGTCGTCAATCTTGATCCGGCCGACCCGATCAAGCTCGATTATCGCGTGCAGCGCGGCGAGCCGCGCTCGTTCATCAACGGCATACCGCGGATCGGTGAACAGACCGGAGGCAAGGCTGCGCTCTGGGACGACGAGAATATATCCACCGTCATCGCCGCCAAGAGCTGCGAGTTCATCGAGCAACACAAAGACCGTCCGTTCTTCCTTGAAGTATCAACTCATAACATCCATGTCCCACGCTCTCCTAATCCGAAGTTCCGGGGTAAAAGCGAGTGCGGTGTGCGCGGCGACACGATCGTAGAGTTCGACTGGACCGTGGGCCAGGTGCTCGACACCCTCGATCGGTTGAAACTTGCCGAGAATACGCTGGTCATCCTCACCAGCGACAACGGGGGTGTGCTCGATAACAATGGGCCGGACACCGTGCACGGCATCGGTTCCAAGGAAGCCAACAATGGCCACCTCTTTAATGGCGTGCTGCGTGGCGGGAAAGGTGCGGTTCTTGAGGGCGGCACCCGCCTGCCGTTCATCGCCCGATGGCCCGGGCATGTGCGAACCGGGGTGTCCGACGAACTGATTTGCCAAGTGGACATGCTGGCGAGTTTCGCCGCGTTGACCGGACAACCCCTCGCCCCATCGGACGGTCTCGACAGCCTCAATGTCTTACCCGCACTCCTTGGCGAAAGTAGCGACAAGCCCTGCCGCGAGTATCTGGTGGAGCAGAACAACGATGCCAGTTGGGTCGGGTTGCGCAAAGGACCGTGGAAACTGTTGCCCGCAGCCAATGCTATCGGCGAGCGATACCTGCCCCAGAGCGAACGCCCGCCCGGCGCTGTGGCCAAGAAGATCGCCCTCTACAACCTCACGGACGACCTGAGCGAAAGCAAGGACATCGCCGCCGCTCATCCTGAGATCGTGGCCGAAATGTCTGCGAAGCTCGATGAAATCTGGAAGGGCGGAAAGAAGAACGAAACCACAGAAACAAAATGAAAACCGCCCTCACACTCCTCACCGCCCTGCTGCTGTCGCCGCTGGCTGCGCTGCACGCCACCGACTCACTTACCCCTTACACGGCTGACAACGTGCCACAGAACGTCGTGGATCTCTGGAAGGACGTTGATGCTCGCAAAGACGCACTGGAAACGAAGGTCGTGAAGGAGTGGAGAGAAAATGGCGTGGTCTGCCGTTACGTCATCTTCAAGGTCGGGACGTTCAAAGGCGCGGACTCGCGGATTGCGGCTTTCTATTGCTTTCCCGAGGGCGCGAAGAAGGCGCCTGCATTTGTATGGGCACATGGCGGTGGACAACGCGCGGATCGGGAGCGCGGCCTCTATTTTGCCAAACAGGGTTATGCCACGGTGGACATCAACTGGGGCGGCCGCGAAATGGTCGAGGGGATTAATGAGAACACGGACTGGGGGAATGTCGATCCCAGCCAAGGACCCCAATTCTATCCGAAGGCGTTTCGCGCCGTTAAACAAAATTTGCTGCCGGACGAGCACACGATTGATTCCGTCGTCAGCCCGCGGAATGGCAACTGGTTCCTGCTGACCTACGCCGGTCGCCGGGCGATCACCTTCCTTGAACAGCAACCGGAGGTCGATCCCGAGAAGATCGGCTTCACTGGGTTCTCGATGGGTGGCAACATTACTTCGTATGTCGCTATCGATTCGAGGTTGAAAGCGGTGGTGCCCATGGTCGGTGGCACGGGCTTTATCTCCAGCGAGTTCCCCGGAATCCCCGAACCGGTCAAGGCTGCCCACTATCGCGGACACGTCGAGTTGTTCGCCAACACCATGGAATCGCAGTCCTACTATCCGCATGTCAAAGTCCCCGTGCTTCTGCTGACGGCATCGGACGACTTTCACGGGATTGTTGATCGCGCTTACACTTGTATGGACGCGCTGCCACATAACGACTGGCGGGTCAGCTTGAAGATGCATTTCAGCCACAGTCTCGGGGCGGAGCAGTGGATCATGATCAATCAATGGTTCGATAAATACCTCAAAGGCGAGCCCATCAACATCCCGAAGACCGCCGAGTCGAGCCTCGCGCTGAAGACGGAGACCCAAACCGCTGTGTTCACCGTGAAGCCTGATCAGCCCGGTCAACTCAAGGCACTCGACATCTACTACAGCTATGACCCGAACCCGCAGTCACGCTTCTGGAAGCTCGCGACCAGCGTGCAACACGAGGGCGACACCTGGTCCGCGAACCTGCCGTTGCATGCCGGTCTGCCTCTGTTTGTATTTGCCAACTGCACCTATCCGCTCGGCACCGAATGTGAATCCTTCGAGGGCAAGACTTCCACCTATACCATCACCTCCAGGGAGCTGGTGCATCTACCCTCCGAGTGGAAACTGGAAAACTTGAAGACCCTGGCCACCAGTGATGAATTCCTGCCATCCTTTGAGCGTGGCTGGGGCGATTCTCCTACTGGCGGAGTCATCACCTACAAGTTCCGCGACCCCGAGATAAGACTGCCCGGCAAAGACCGCGCACTACGGCTGAATCTAAACGGCGTCACCGATAGCTATGGCGTGCGATTCCGTATAACGAAGAACCACTACATCACAGACGTCAAAGCACCGCAGCAGGATTACGTGGCAAACGTCCTCATCAAGCCTGGTGACACCAAGGTCGTAGTTGCCCTCGCTGATTTCCTCGATTCCAAGAAGCAAACCATGCCTGACTGGAGCAACATCACCACACTCACACTGGAATTCATCCAAAAAGGACAGATGATACCCCTGAAAGGGAATCCCATTCTACAGTCACTCGATTGGACGGCTGCGAAGGCGGAGAAATAGCATTGTCATGAAACACACCCTCATCGCCCTGTTGCTGATGCCATTGGCCGTGCTGCACGCCGCCGATACGGTTGCCGTCAAAAAACCGAACATTGTATTCATTCTCGTAGACGACATGGGAATCGGCGACTGCTCGGCCTACAACCCAAAGTCCAAAATTCAGACGCCTAACATCGACCGACTGGCGCAACAGGGCATGCGTTTCACCGATGCCCACTCCGGCGGGCCTATCTGTGTGCCAAGCCGGTACAGCTTGATGACCGGAGAATATTCATCGCGCACCTGGGATTGTTGGCCGCCGAAGGGGAACAAACTCAGCGACCCGAAGAAAGTGACCGTCGCCTCACTCTTGAAAACGGCCGGCTACGACACCGCGATGGTGGGGAAATGGCATCTGGGCATGGAGAACAATCGCAAGGATCCCTCCGACCTCAAGGTGAAGAACAGCCCGGTCAAATTCGGCTTCGACTATTTTTTTGGCATCAACCAATCGCTCGACACCCAGCCGTATTTCTATGTGGAAGGTGACCGGATGGTTGCCGCGCCGACCGAGCAGACGAAGGGGCAAAAGGGAGATCCGAAAAAAGTGTCCAAGCCGGAAATCCAAGGACCCATGTGGCGCGAAGGGGGCATCGCCCCGGGCTTTGTTCATCAAGAATGCCTGCCATTATTCACGACCAAGGCGAACGACTACCTCAAAAGCCGCTCGGGCAATACGAATCCCTTCTTTCTCTATCTGGCATTCGCCGGGCCGCACGCGCCGTGGCTTCCATCCGGGGAATTCCAAGGGAAAAGCCAGGTCGGCGAATATGGCGATTTCATGATGATGGTCGATGACTGCGTCGGACAGGTTCTCCAGACCTTGGAAAAACAGGGGCTGGCGGAGAACACCCTGGTCATCTTTACCTCGGATAACGGGCCGCTCTGGTTCGAGCAGGATACGGCCATGTATGGCCATAACTCCTCAGGCATTTATCGCGGCCACAAGCTCGAGTATTACGAGGGCGGGCATCGCGAGCCGTTCATCGCGCGGTGGCCCGGAAATGTGAAACCCGGCTCGACCAGCGAGCAGATGGTGAATTTCACCGACATGATGGCCACCTTCGCCGACATCTCCGGCGTGGCGCTCCCCCAAGGGGCAGGCATGGACAGTTTCAGCATCTTGCCCGCACTCCTTTCCAAGCCGCCCGTCGGCCCGGTGCGCACGGATAGCATTCACGAGCAGTATGGCGATAAGCTCGCCTTGGCATATCGGCAGGGTGATTGGAAGCTCCTGCTGCCCAAAGGAGTTTTCAAGGTCATGAACAAGACGATCGAGCCCGCAGAGATGACCGGAATTGATGGCTTTGAATTGTATGACCTGAGGAATGACCCGGCCGAATCCAAGAACCTGGCCGGGACGAATCCGGAGAAGGTGAAGGCTCTATTCGAATTGCTGAAATCCAATATCGAACGCGGCGGGTCTCATCAATAGCCCAACCTATTACACGAGAACAGAACTCCAATACCACCATGAGCCCGCAATTATTTCTTGCCCTGTCGGGTTTGCTGATGGTTACCCAAACGCACGCTGCCGTTTTTGTGGCCCCGAACGGCAATAATGCCAACGACGGCACGCGCGAAAAGCCGTTTGCCACTCTGGAAAGAGCGCGCGATGCAGCGCGCACCTTGCCGGCCGCGAAAAGACAAATCATCGTGCGCGGCGGGTCGTACTATGATGTGGGGGTGGAACTGACGGAGGAGGATTCCGGACTTGTCATTGAAGCGGCACCTGGCGAGAGGCCGTTGCTCTACGGTGGTGTGCCGTTGAGTGGTTGGGAAAAGGACGGAGACAGATTTTATAGCGCGCCGCTGCCCGCCGGGCACGAAAAAGCCGAGGTGCGAATGCTGGAAGTGGGGGGAGTTATGGCGCCGCGCGCCCGCTATCCGGGCACAGGGAAGTTGACCCATGAAAGCACCTTTAAAGTGCGCTGGATGAGCACCAGCAAGGGTGGTTGGGAGCGCAAACCCACCGAGGAAGAACTTACGACGCTGCGTTACCGAGCAGGTGATCTCGGTGATTGGCTGGATTTGAGAAGCGCTGAAATCACCGTCTATCACATGTGGGGCGAATCCTGCGTGGGACTCGCGGCAAACGACAGTGCCACGCGCACGTTGAGGTTTGCGTCCGCCGCAGGTCATCCGCCGGGGGCGTTCGGCGTGAAAGATTACGTCGTATGGAACGTGAGAGAAGGCCTGACTTCTCCCGGTCAGTGGTTTCATGACCGCACGCGCAATCGCATCGTTTACTGGCCGTTGCCCGGCCAGAGTCCCAATCAAATCCCGATTATCGCAGGCACACGCGAAACCATTTTACGCCTGCGCGGCACGGGGGCAAAACCCGTGACCGGCGTCACGCTACGTGGACTGGGTTTTTCGGCAACCACGGTTCCGTTGCTCGTCGCCGGTTTTGCCTCGGTGGCCTTCGATGGTGCGGTGTCGCTGGAAAACGCCACGTCCTGCACTCTAGATAATCTCACGGTAGCTCGCGTCGCCGGGCATGCGGTGAAAGCGCAAAACAACTGCCGTGACATCCGCGTGTTGAACAGCGAGTTGGCCGAATGCGGTGCGGGCGGGCTTTATATCGGCGGGGATGGCGGGCTGATTGAAAACAATCTCATCCATGATGTTGGTCTGATTTCTCCCAGCGCCATCGGCATCTTCAATCGCGGCGGTAAAAACTGCACGGTGCGCCACAACGAGGTGCATGACACCTCGTACTCAGCCATCGGTTACTGCACCACTGAAAATACCATTATCGAAAGTAACCTGCTCTACAACTGCATGAAAATACTACACGATGGAGCGGCAGTTTATTTAGGCGACGGCTCCAAAAACTGTACGATACGCGGCAATCTGGCGCGCGATATCACCGACACGGGCGGTTACGGCGCCTCGGCTTATTATTTGGACGAACGCTGCGAAGGCTGTGTGGTGGAAAACAATCTCTCGTTACGGGTGAAGTGGCCGTTCCACAACCACATGGCGCTGAAAAACACTATTCGCAACAATGTGGCCATTATCGATGGTGACGCCCAGATCACTTTTCAGAAATCGTCCGACTACACTTTCGCGGGCAATGTCATCTACGCCACCGGCAAGAACCGCATCATCGGCGACAACGCCGTCACGACGTGGAAAGACAATATTTTCTTCAGCCAGTCCGGAAAAATCGATCACTGCAGTTTTGAGAATCAAAAAAAAGGTCCCCGCCAAAAAGGTGTTCCCGAGGGTTGCCAGATTACTGATCCACAGTTTGTCGATTGGGAAAAAGGCGATTACGAGTACCAACCGAATTCACCAGCACTGGCGCTGGGTCTGAAGGCGATTGACTCAAAAAGCGCCGGGCGGCGGTGAAGAAAGCCTGTGATTTGCTGAATGATGTTATGAAAAGAATCGCCATCCTCACCGCCCTGCTGCTGGCACCGCTGGCCGTGCTGAGCGCTGCTGCCTCGTCCGCAGCGCCAACGAGTCAGGGCCGGATGCCCTCCTTCTCCTGGGACCGTGTGCCACGTTATATGCACATACGAAAGGACACGGCGTTTACCGCCGAAGAGATCCGATACCTTGCCAATTTTCCGCTGGTTACATTCGAGAAGGGGACAGGTGGCAAGGAATTCGGCTCAACCGAAGCAGGCACGCTGGCAGCAGCCAGAGCGGTCAAGGCAATCAACCCGGCGGCCAAAATATTGTATTACCGAAATGTGTTTGTGCACTATGGAGGCTATGCGGCCAACGCCGCACTCGCGAATTTACCCGAAGCTTTTCTGGACGGGCGCAACGGCAACCAAAAGCTCGTGCGGGAGAAGGTACAAGCCTATGACCTGACCAGCTCAAAGGTGCGCGACTGGTGGATCTCCAGCGCCAAGCAGGTTTGCGACGATCCAGCGATCGACGGGCTGTTTTTTGACGGCAACATCAAAGTCTTAGAGCCAGATTACCTCCGCAACGAAATCGGCGAGAGAAAGAAAGCCTTATTGGTGAATGGCTATACGGCCATGATGAAGGACTCTCGGAGGGTCTTGGGACCGGAAAAGCTTCTCGTGGCCAATGTTCTGCGGGCACGCTTTGCGGATTCGGGAATGAGCCGTCTATCCGCTTTTGACGGCTCCTATATGGAAGGCTTTGAGACAAGCGTCGGCAAGGTGCCGGTGAAAGATTATGTGGCCAAGGGCATTGAGGCCTTTCAAAAGGCCGCTCGCCAAGGGTACCTCATCGCCTTCACGGTTGGACTGGGCGAGGATGTGTCTGGCGAGGAAGCGATGAATCCGCAGTGTACGGATGAAATTCGCAAGTCCGTTACCACCGAAGGAGTGTCCACGCGACGCTTGAATTATCTGTTGGCGATCTTTCTAATTTGTGCCGAAAAATATAGTTACTTCTTTGTGCACGACGGTTATGACGCGAAAAAGAGTCAGGTCTGGATGAAAGAGCCGTCCGAGTTCAAACATCCACTTGGTGTGCCCAAGGGCCCGGCGGTTCGCGCTGGTTACCTCTACACCCGTGAGTTCGCCCACGCCTCGGTCGAACTGAACATTGAAGAGCAAACTGGCACCATTATCTGGAGCCCCCTCTAGGCCATGAGCACAAATCCGTCCGTTGTCCTCCTCACCGCCCTGCTGCTGGCACCGCTGGCGGCGATCTCCGCCGCCGATGCGCCGGAGCCTGACGGCAAAGTGAAACCCAACATCGTCTTCATCTTCGCCGACGACTGGGGGTGGGGCGATCTGTCCTGCCACGGACATCCATTTTTGAAGACGCCGAATCTGGACCGGCTCGCTCGCGAGGGGACGGATTTTCAGCAGTTCAATGTGCTCAATCCTGTGTGCTCGCCGAGCCGTGCTGCGGCGATGACGGGGATGTTTCCGGCGCGTTTTAGCATCCATCAACACTTCGCCACTCCGGAATCCAATGCCCAGCGCAACATGCCCGACTGGCTCGATCCGAAGGCGCCCACCACCGCGCGGTTTTTCCAGCAGGCGGGCTATCGCACCGGGCACTTCGGAAAGTGGCATCTAACCAATAGCGACACGCATGGCGCTCCACTGCCCACTGCCTACGGTTTCGACGAGTTCGCCGTCTTCAACGGCGGTGCAGGATGGGAGTCCGCCGACCTTCATGCCACGGCGGCGAACACGGCGGCCTTCATTAAGGCGAGCAAGGGCAAACCGTTCTTCATCAACGCCTGGATTCACGAGAGTCACACGCCGCATGTCCCCACGCCGGAATCCATGGATAAATGGAAGCATCTCGATCCGCAGAAGCAGGTCTATGCTGCCGTCATCACGGATGGCGACAATGCAGTCGGCACGATCCTAGATGCCCTAAAAGCCGAGGGCTTGGAGGACAACACCATTGTCATGTTTTCAAGCGACAACGGCCCGGAACACACCGCCGCGAAAGACGCACCGCACAAGCACAAGTCTGACCCCGATGCGCAAGTCAAGCGCTACGGCACTTTCAACAGCGTCGGCGAGACTGGCGGCATGAGAGGGCGCAAGCGCAGCTTGTTTGAAGGCGGCGTGCGCGTGCCCTTCATCGTCCGTTGGCCCGGGCACACGACTGCCGGTGCGAAGAACGACACCACGGCCTTCTCCGCCGTCGATCTGCTGCCCACGCTCTGCGCCGCTGCGGGCGTCACCTTGCCTGCGGACTACAAAGGCGATGGCGAGAACCTGCTCGCCGCATTCAATGGCAAGGCTGTCCCACGCACTCGCCCGATTTTCTGGCAGTGGCTTGGCACGAAGTCCGAACCCGATTACTGGCCGGGTCTGGCGGTGCGTGATGGCGATTGGAAGCTCGTCATGAACGACGATGCCCAGCGCGTCGAGCTGCATCACCTCACCCATGACCGTGCTGAGGCCAACAATGTCTCGAAGGCTCACCCCGAGATCGTTGCCCGCCTCAGCAAGATGGCGCTCGACTGGAAAGCCACGCTGCCCACCGCGCCGAATCCGGAGTTTATGAGCAAGCAGTCCATTTCCGAAAATTTTAACGCGCCGAAGCCCGGTGCCAGAGGCTCTGCTGTCACACCCGAGGTCCGCGCCAAAGCCTTTGCCAAATGGGACACCAATAAGGATGACTTCCTCACGCTCGATGAATACAAGGCCGGACAAAGTGGCGGTGAAAATCTCGAAGCCCGTTTCAAGAAATTCGACAAAAACGGCGACGCGAAACTCACGAGCGAAGAGTTCGTCGGTTCAGGTGCAAAGTAACTTCGGACCAAGAAAAACCATCATGAAACACACCCTCACCGTCCTCACCGCCCTGCTGCTGGCACCGCTGGCGACACTCCACGCCGCCGATGCCGATGCATCGCGCGAACAAATCCTTGCGCTCACCGCGCTCACTGCGCCCCCCGCTATGCAGCCAGCAGAGGGCTTCGCCAGCGAGGATGGCCTGAAGGCGATCTTCTTCGAGGCGCAGCCGTGGAAGGGAAAGCCGACGAAGGTCTTCGCGTGGCTTGGATTGCCGAAAATGCGCGCGGCCAAAGTGCCCGGTGTTGTGCTCGTGCATGGTGGTGGTAGCACGGCGCTCAAGGAGTGGGTGAAGAAGTGGAATGAGCATGGCTTTGCTGCCATCAGCATCGCGGTCGAAGGGCAGACCGAAGAACGCGATCCGTCGAATCCCAAAGCATGGAAGCAGCACGCCTGGCCCGGTCCGAAGCGCGACGACATTTATGGTGATTCGACCGAGCAGCTGAGCGAGCAGTGGATGTATCACGCGGTGGCCGACACGGTGCTGGCCAATTCACTCCTGCGCTCGCTGCCGGAGGTGGACGTGGACAAGGTCGGTATCATGGGCGTCTCGTGGGGCGGTGTCATCACCAGCACGGTGATTGGCATTGATTCACGGTTTGCCTTTGCCATCTCTACCTATGGGTGCGGACATCTGTTCGATGCCGACAATCAATATGGCCGAGCCTTGGGCAACAACACGCTCTACCGCGAGGTCTGGGATCCGCTCGTGCGCATGGATCGCGTGAAGATGCCAGTGCTGTGGTTCTCCTGGCCGCAGGATCAACATTTCCCACTCGATTGCCAGGCGGCGTGTTACCACAGCGCACCCGGGCCGCACATGGTCGCGCTCATTCCCGGCATGGGGCACGGGCACGCGCCCGCCTACAATGCACCGGATACTTATGCTTTTGCTGAGAGCATCGTGCGTGATGGTCGGCCGTGGTGCGTGCAGACCGGCGCGAAACTCGAAAGCGACACCGTTCGCGTCGAGTTCGCTGCCACGAAACCGCTCGACCGGGCGCTGTTGATCAGCACCACGGACAGTGGCTTTACCGGCAAGCGCCAGTGGACCGAGTCGTCTGCCATCGTTGAAAAACATGACAAAGGTTGGCTCGTCACCGCCCCGCTGCCCGCCGGAACCACCGCGTGGTTTGTGAATGCCCACAGTGGCGAACTCACCGCAAGTTCGGATTACCAAGAACGGAAATAACTAACTATGAAAACGACCCTCACCGTCCTCACCGCCCTGCTGCTGGCACCGCTGGCGACACTCCACGCTGCCGATGCTCCGAAGTCTGACGGCAAATCGAAACCGAACATCGTCATCATCTTGGCCGATGATTTGGGTTATTCGGATTTCGGCTGTTATGGGGGAGAAATCGATACTCCGAATATCGACCGGTTGGCCGGAAACGGAATCCGCTTTTCAAGCTATTACAGCGAGGCCAAATGCAATCCGAGCCGTCAGTCGCTGTTGACCGGGAAGTATGCCATCCGAGCCTACAGCGGGCGCGATGCGACGATCGCGGAGTGTCTTGCACCGGGGGGATACTCGCGCTTCATGGCTGGAAAATGGGACATGGTGGCGGACATCGCAGGCGACTCCCGAAAGAGACCGCAGGCTCGAGGGTTTGAGCATTTCTTTGGCACGCCGATGGGCTGCGGTAGTTATTTTGCGCCGATCAAATTGACGCGCGATGGCGAGCCTGCCGAACAGGAGTCGCTGGCTCCTGGCTTCTACTACACGGATGCGATCACCGACAATGCGGTGAAATACATCAACGACGCGCCGCAGGATAAGCCACTATTTTTGTATGCGGCTTATACGGCCCCGCATTGGCCGCTGCATGCGCGGGAGGAGGACATTGCCAAATACAAAGGGCGCTTTAAGGACGGGTGGGACCGGCTTCGCGAAGCAAGATTGGCCCGTATGAAAAAAATGGGGCTGGTCGGCGCCGATGTGCCTCTTTCTCCTCGTGAGAAAAAAGTGCCGGCGTGGGAGAAAGAAAAAAATCCGGAATGGAAGCAGCGGCTCATGGAAGTCTATGCCGCTCAGATTGAATGTATGGACCGGGGCGTCGGTCGCATCCTGGAGGCACTCGACAAAACGGGGCGCCGTGACAATACGTTGATCATCGTCACCAGCGACAACGGCGCGTGCGCGGAGGAATACTCGCCCGACCGCCCGGGCATTTATCTCAACGAGAAGACCCGCGACGGTCGTCCGCTGCGGGTGGGTAATCTTCCCGAAATCATGCCTGGGCCGGAAGATACCTGGCAAAGCTATGGGCGCGCGTGGGCCACGCTGAGCAACACCCCACTGCGCAGCTTCAAAGGGGAAGAATACGAAGGTGGCAACCGCGTGCCACTGATTGCCTGTTGGCCTGGGAAGATTTCAAAGCCTGGGTTGATCGCGCATGATGTGGCTCATGTGATTGATCTACTGCCGACGGTGCTGGACGCTGCCGGTCTGGCGTATCCCAAAACCTTTCAGAGCCGCGAAGTGTTGCCTCCCGATGGCAAAAGCCTACTACCTCTCCTCACGGGTGCAGCACCGCAGAAGCACGACTTCCTCTTCTGGGAGCTTTCAGGAAAGCGGGCGGTGCGCCAAGGCGACTGGAAACTGGTGTATCCGAGCGGCGGTCCTTGGGAGTTGTATCAAATTCCCACCGATCCAGTGGAGGCGAATGACCTCGCGGCCAAGTTCCCGGAACGGGTGGAGCAGATGAGCGCCCGGTGGAACGAGTGGTTCAGCATTAAACCCAAATCAGCGCAACGCGACGCCCAAGACGGCGACACCGAGGACCCCAAGCCCGCGAAGGGCAAGAATGGCAAAGCCAAATAACTACAGCGCAGAGTATGAGCCGGAGACGGACCATCACGGTAAAGTGGAAATCGAATTTAAGAGGCATTAAACCGGAATCGAATTAAAAACAAATGAAGATGAAAACACCCAACATGAAAACTAAATTACAGAAACTGTTGTTCCGGTCAGTATTGTTTGCGAGCCTGAGTTTCTTCTCTGGAATCTCCTTTGCAGAGGTGAAAATGCCGGAGATCTTTGGGGATCACATGGTTTTACAGGAGGGATTTTCCTTAGTCTGGGGTGAGGCAGATCCTGGAGAGAAAATTACGGTTACATATGCAGGTGCCACAGCGAATGGAGTCGCAGAGCAATCGGGTGAATGGAAAGTGGAATTAAAAGGGTTAAAATCTTCAGAAGTTGGAAAGCCACTCCGGATCTCTGGAAATAACACGATTCAATTTGAAGATGTCATTGTCGGAGATGTTTGGGTGGCGGCGGGGCAGTCCAATATGGAAATCGGGCTTGAGAAATTAGGCCGATCCAAGGAAATTGAATCGAAAAAAGTGGATCCGCGCATCCGTCTTTTTGTCGTCCCATTTGCTCCCTCCATCATTCCTCAAAAAACGTTCACTCCGAATCCTGACAAGCCTTATGCGGGAAAATGGATAGTCGCCACTCCTGAGACGGCAACTAAATGCTTTTCGGCCGTCGGTTAATATTTTGGAGCTGAATTAGTTAGAACCCAAAACAAACCGATCGGAATGATTGCCTGTAATCGAGGAGGAACAGCGGCCCAGTATTGGACGAGTCCAGAGGCGTTATTAAAAGAGTCTTCATTAAAGGAGTATTCAGAGCAATACTCCAGAAATCTACAAAAGTATGAGCCTCAAAAGAGTGTGATTTCCGCTCAACTCTCCACCTATCAAAACACAGTAAATGAGTGGATTCGAATGGGCGCTGATCCTCGATCGAAACCGGCTCTTGAAAACCCCTTTATGAAGGGTCGCTCTCCTTGCGACCTTTTTAATGGGATGGTCTATCCCTTGATTCCCTTTTCCATCAAAGGGGTGATCTGGTATCAGGGCGAAGCGAATAGCCGGTCGATGGAGTCCTCGTTGCAGTATGCCGCACTCTTCAAAGGCTTAATACAGGATTGGCGTGCAAAATGGGGGGAGGGAGATTTCTCGTTTTATTTTGTTCAGTTGGCGAGCTACGATGCATTGAAGGAAACTAAAGACCACTGTATCACCTGGCCTTGGCTCCGTGATTCCCAGTCGAAAGCACTTGAACTTCCCAATACGGGGATGGCGACTGCGATTGATCTCGGAAATCCAAAGAGCATCCATCCGACGAACAAGGTTGACGTCGGAGTTCGGCTCTCCCTTTTGGCCCGTCAGAAAACCTATGGAGAGAAGACTGTTGCAACGGGCCCCTGTTACAAAGGTTTGAAAGTGGAGGGGAATCGGATTCGAATCACTTTTGATTCGGTCGGCGGGGGGCTTCAATCACTTACTCCTCCGCTGGAGGGGGAGAAAAACCCCTGGGCTCCTGAGACGGTTCTGAAGGGTTTTGAGATTGCGGGGAGTGATCAAAAGTTTGTCCCAGCCAAGGCGACCATCGATGGGGATTCGGTCATGGTGGAGGGGGTTGATTCCCCGGTCGCTGTCCGCTATGGGTGGGATAATGTGAGCGAGGGGAATCTGTATAATCAGGCAAAGCTTCCGGCTTATCCATTCCGGACCGATGACTGGGATCCCAAAATGACAGCGGGCATAAGTAAAAAGGAAATTGTTAATTGATAGAAAAATGAAGATGAAAACAAAACTACAGCTAACCCGAATCGCAGCCGCATTTATCATAGCCCTTGCGGGGGGGCTTCTTGCCGATGAGCCTTCGAAACCGGCCGAGAAACCCAACATCATTTTCATCCTCGCGGATGATCTGGGCATTGGCAACGTCAGTTGCTACGGGGCGGACAATTTCAAAACACCCAATGTTGATATGCTGGCTCAGAGCGGACTGCGTTTTGAGCATTGCTATGCCTCCCCACTTTGCGCGCCGTCGCGGTCTTTGCTGATGACCGGGCGTTATGCATTTCACACCGGCATGACCGGGCAGCGCCCGCCTCCATCCTTCATGCCCGCCAACGAAACCATGATGCCTCAAGTGCTCAAGCCTGCTGGTTATGTGACGGGAATGGTAGGCAAGTGGGCTCAGTTGCCGCTGGAGCCGAGCGATTGGGGCTTCGATGAATACCTGCGCTTTAACGGCAGCGGCAAATATTGGAACACGCAGGATAAGAACAAGACATACACCGTCAACGGCAAGGAGACGCCCTTGCTTGATGGGGAATATCTTCCCGACACGATGCACAAGTTTGCCGTGGACTTCATCACGCGCCACAAGAACGAGCCATTCTACCTTTATTACCCGATGTCGCATGTGCACATCTCCATCATGCGTACGCCGGACAGCGCGCCCGACAGTAAGGATCTTTACCACGACAATGTCGTTTACATGGACAAGCTGGTTGGCAAACTGCTGGCCGAACTGGACCGCCTGAAGCTACGCGACAACACGCTGATTGTTTTTGCTGGGGACAACGGCACGGCCCCTATGTTCGCGGACCGCTCCACAATTCACGGCAAAGCCCTCTCGGGCAGCAAGGGCACGATGCTGGAATGCGGCGCCCTTGTTCCCTGCATCGCCAGTTGGCCCGGGAAAATCCCGGCAGGAAAGGTTTCGCCGAGCCTCATTGATTTCAGCGATTTTCTTCCCACGTTAGCCGCCGTTGCCGGGGCAAAACTGCCGGCAGGTTTGACGGTTGACGGAAAGTCGTTTGCCTCGCAATTCTGCGGCAAGGAAGAGGCCTGGCCACGGGATTGGATTTTTGTCCAATTGGGGCGGCATTGGTATGGTCGCGACCCCAGTTGGAAGCTCAATGAATCGAGTGAGCTGTTCGACATGAGAAACGCGCCGTTTACCGAGACTCTCGTTCCCGCCGACAAGCAGGACGATGCGGCCACCACGGCCCGCAAGCGTTTGCAAACCGTGCTCGACCAGCTCAATCCCGCTGGCGGAAAAGTCGGTCCCGACATCGATTCCGAGTTGGAAGGACCGAAAAAAAAGAAAGGCGGCAAGAAAGGGGCGAGTCAGAACAGCGAGAATGCAAACGGGCCGGAAGAGTAAGGAACGCCGGTTCAAAGGCAACACGCCGAACATGGATGCGCTTGCCGCGACGGGAGGTGCGGTTCACAGATGCTCAAGCGGTGATGAGGGCAACAAAACATTGCGCTTTATGCAATGTTTTGTAGAGTGCATGACATGCAGCCGTTGAAGCAACTTACCCAGTCCCTCCGCACCCTCGCGGACCGGGAGCATTGTGTTTTTGCATCATCTGACTTGGCGGCTGCCGTGCCAGAATGTGACCAGTTGGCGGTGCTGTTGTCGCGAGCGACGAAGGCGGGGCTGTTGAAGCGGGTCTGTCGTGGCATTTATTTCTATCCCGTGCCGGACTATTCGGCGGGGCATCTGCTTTTTCATGTCGCCGCACGGCTGCGGGCGGGCGAGTTCAATTACCTAAGTCTGGAGACCGTCCTCAGTGATGCCGGGGTCATCTCGCAGGTGCCGATGAACTGGATCAGCCTCATGACCTCCGGCCGCAGCCATGTGGTGGACTGCGGGGACTACGGCCACATCGAGTTTGTGCACACGGCCCAGCGTCCTGACGATGTGGGCACCGCGCTGACCTATGACCCGGAGCGTCATCTCTGGAGAGCGTCTGTGCGGCAAGCCCTGCGCGACATGAAGGCCACGCGCCGCAGCATGGAACTCGTGGATGAGGAGGTGGCGCGTGAGCTTGTTTGACCAAGTGGTGAACGAAGCGCTGCGTTCCAGGGCAGAACTCACCTCACTGCGCCCCGTGGTGGAAAAGGAACTGCTGCATCACGACATCCTCCGCGAGATGAGCGAGGCCGGCTTGCTCACCGGACTTACGTTCATTGGTGGGACCTGTCTGCGAGCCTGCTACGGCTCCTCACGACTCAGCGAGGACCTCGACTTCACTGGCGGCAGTGACTTCCAGCGGAGTGATCTGGCCGAACTCGCCCGCGTGCTCGTGGATCGACTGCAAGCCCGCTACGGCCTGCCTGTCAGCGTCAGCGAGCCTGTCAAAACCGGCGGCCAAGTCTCCACCTGGAAGCTGACCATCGAGACACGCTCCGGCAAAAAGCATCTGCCGGCGCAACGCATCCATCTCGATATCTGCGCCATCCCCAGCCACGACCCGCGCCCGATGATGCTGCGCAATCTCTACGGCATCGACCTCGGCACCTCGGGACTCATTCTTCAAGCGCAGAGCCGCGAGGAAATCCTGTCCGACAAAGTCATCGCGATCGCCTTCCGCGAGAACCGCATCAAAAACCGCGACCTTTGGGACATCGCCTGGCTCATCCAGCAAGGCATCAAACTCCCCACCCAGCTCATCCCGTTGAAAATCCGCGATCACCACCGGGAACCAGCCGAGTTCACTGCCTTGCTCAAAGATCGAATCGCCGCCCTCAAGACCCAGCCCGAATTGCGCGACGAATTCATGAAGGAAATGCGCCGCTTCCTGCCCGCCGCGACCGTGCGCGACACCATCGAAAAGCAACCTTACTGGTCCTATCTCACCCAGGTCGTGGAGGACTTCGGTCGGGAGGCCATGTCGTCTTTGAAGAACGGAGCGTAAAATGGGCTACATCGTCGCCATTGTATCTGGGAAAACAGGGGACAACATATCCCCTGGCCAATGAGGTCCGCCTTTCCGCTTGCGCCGGTGCGTTCCAGCCTGTCATTTTGTTTCTACTGCGTCTTCATCTGCGGTGGCTTTGCCGTTTTTGCCCTTTGCAGGTATTGCGTCTTCTGTGTCGCCGTATTGGGTGCGGAGGCGTGTGAGCTCGGTTTTTAGCTCGGTGACCGTGGCTGCATATTCCGGGTTGGCATAGACGCTATGCATTTGCTGCGGATCCTTTTCCAAGTCGAACAGCTCCCATTCATCCGTGGCGGGGAAATAGGCCAGTGTGTAGCGTCCCGTCCGCACGCCGTAGTGGATCGGGACCATGTGGCCGCCGATCGAGAACCAGTGATAGTAAATGCTCTGCCGCCAATCGGCTGGCGTCTCGCCCTTCAGCACGGGCACAAGCGACTGGCCATGCAGTCCCGTCGGCGTCTTGCCTCCGGCCATCTCCATGAAGGTCGGCGCGTAGTCGATGTTCTGGATCATCTCGGTGAAGCGGGTGCCCGGCTTCACCACGCCGGGCCAGCGGATGACGAAGGGCATGTGCAGCGACTCTTCGTAGATCCAGCGTTTGTCGAACCAGCCGTGCTCACCCGTGTAGAAGCCCTGGTCGGAGGAGTAAATGACGACGGTGTTCTCCGTCAGTCCAGCCGCCGCAAGCGCCTCGGTGATCCGGCCGACGCTGTCATCCACAGCTTTCACGCAGCGGAGGTAGTCCTTGAGATAAAGCTGATACTTCCAGCGCACGAGATCTCGCCCCTCGGGCTTGCGGGCCGCATAGTCGGTATTGCGTTTGGCGAAGCGGGGATCGCCGGCCATGCGTCCGCCAACCTTAAGATCGCTGGCGAGATCCATATCCCGGTCGATCTCCATCTTCTGGTTGTGCGCCGGCGAGGCCCGGTTGGAATAATCGTCGAACAGGTTGGCCGGCTCGGGGACTTCGACATCATCCAGCCAGGTTGCATACCGGGCGGGCGGAATCCAGTTCCGATGCGGCGCCTTGTGCTGCACGGCCAGGAAGAAAGGCTTCGACGGATCGCGCTTCTTCAGCCAGTCGAGCGAGAGGTCGGTGATAACGTCCGTGGTGTAGCCGGGGATCTTTTCCTTGCCCGTGGCGCTTTCCAGTTCCGGATTGTCATACGCCCCTTGACCGGAGGTGACGCGCCAATCCTGATAGTCGGGTTTCGACGCGAGATGCCATTTGCCGAAAACGGCGGTCTGATAACCGCAGTCCTTCAAACCCATCGGGAAGGTCCAGAGCCCCGGTGTGATGGGCTTTTCCAGATGCATCACTCCATTCGCATGGCTGAGAAGACCTGTGAGCACCGACGCGCGGCTCGGTGAGCAGAGCGAGTTGCCGCAGAAGCTGTTCACGAAGAATCCGCCCTGCGCCGCCAGCTTGTCGATATTGGGAGTGACGCCTTGCTGCTTGCAGAATTCCGACAAGCGTGCGCCATAGGCGCCGATGGCCTGGACGGCGTGGTCATCGGAAAAGATGAAGACGATGTTGGGCCGCGAGGCAGGGGCATCAGCGGCGTTGAGCGCGGCCAGCGGGGCTAGCAGCAGGGCGGCGAGAGCCGAAGGAAGCGAGAGCCAAGCTGATTTCAAAGAGATGTAGGCCACGGTGAGGGAGTGTTTCAGGTGGCAAAACTCGTATTCATTGTTTACTTCACCTCGAGGACAATGCCGGGTTCGTTTTCGAGCAATTTTGCTTTTCCCTCAGCAAAGCCGACCCATTCCACCTGGAAGTCTGTCGCCAGCGGAAGGTCAGCGTGTATGAGCATGAATTTCCCCGGCTTTGTGGCAGTTCCATCGGACTCCACCCTGAGGACGGCACCCGGTTCGACGGTAACGACGACTCCGTTCACAGATGGGAAACCGGCTTTTCCGCCCTTGAATCCAAGCTGTGCATGGCTACCAATCTGTAGCTTTTTCTGAGCGGTGACGACTTCGCCGCTCCCACTCAGATTCAGACTCGCAGGTCCAGTCAAACCGATCTGGATGTCATCCGCGCTCAAGGTGCCGCCCTCGAGGTTATAAATGGCCTCGGTCGGTTCGTGTCCTTGTAAACCACTCGCAAGCAGAAGAGTCTTGAAGGTACTTCTCCCGGCAGTTTGTTGGACCAGACCCGAGGCGTTCTGCTCGATCGCCAAGCGCAAGATCTCAATTTGAAAATCAGCATTGAGGGTCAATATTCCGGACGGGTTGCTATGGCGGCTGTTTCCCACGGTCAGGCGGATTGGACCGTCGAATGGGGCACTCACAACGGCTGAGTTTCCCTGATTAATGACAAAGGAATCCCCGCTTTGATTTGGCGCAACTTTGTCGCTCCAGTTGTTTTCGTCGTGCCAGTCGGCGTGATGTCCCTTAAAGCAATTAGGACGTTCGTTTGCAACGCAAGTCGTCGCAACGAAACCAAAAGCCAGAGCGGCTGCGCGGATTGGCATTTTCGCGATGGATAGTATTATCATACTGTGCTTAGGCTAGTTGTTTTCCGATCGCAGTCAAGGCCCTTTCAGGACAAAGACGGCTTCATCTCCATGCAGGAAATCGCTGCCATGCGCAGGGCGCACTTCACCGCCCTCGACAAGAAGGAGGACGGATCCATCGACCCTTCCGAAATGTAAAGCGTGCAGCAAAGCTGGAGCGAGGCGGATACTTTGACTGCGCCCCGGTTGTTCCGTGGGAGAAGCTTTCGCCTTGACGGCATCAGGAGAGAAGTTAATACTATCCGAATGAACCGATTAACCGACCGGTGTTTTGTATTCGATCTGCTTGTGCTGGCTGGCTTGTCGCTGTTTTGGCCGGGCACGTCGTGCGCAGAGCCTTCCCAGGGCGGGATCGCAGCCCAGGCACCAATACCGGCCGTTGGGCGACCGCACCAGCCCAACTTCCTCTTCATCCTCACCGACGATCAGGGATACGGTGACATCGGGGCGCACGGCCACCCATTGCTCAAGACCCCAAACTACGACAAGCTGCACGACCAGAGCGTGCGCTTCGACAATTTCTGCGTGAGTCCGTCCTGCTCTCCGACGCGCGCGGCGCTGCTCACGGGCATTCACGAGTTCCGCAACGGCGTCACGCACACGCTCGATCCGCGCGAACACCTGTGGAAGGGCGCGACGACGCTGCCTCAGTTGCTGGAAAGGTCCGGCTACGCCACGGGCTTTATCGGCAAGTGGCATCTCAGCGACGAGCGCGGCTACGGACCGGCCTCGCGCGGTTTCCAGTGGTGCTCGACCAACGTCGGAGGCCCCCGTGAGCACTTCGACCCCGTGTTTGTCCGCAACGGCAAGCGCACGAAGGAGAAGGGGTTCCGCGAGGACATCTTCTTCGGCGATGCGATCGACTTCATCCGGCTCGACGGCACCAAGCCGTGGTTTTGCTACCTGGCGACGTATTCGCCCCACGATCCGCTGGCCGCGCCGGAGGAGTTCATCGCCCCCTTCCGGGACAAGGGCCTTACCGAAGACCAGATCCTTTACCTCGCCATGGTCGAGAATCTCGACATGAACCTCGGCCGTATCATGAAGTTCCTCGATGAGACGGAAGATCCGCGCTGGTCGGGACACAAGCTCCGGGAGAACACCGTCATCATCCTCATGAACGACAACGGGGCCACCTGGGGCCTCGACGTCTTCAACGCCGGCATGCGCGGGTGCAAATGCACGATCTGGCACGGCGGTTCGCGGGCCATGTCGTTCTGGAGCTGGCCCGGTAAATGGACGCCGCGCAGCGTGGACCAACTCACAGCGCACCTCGATGTTCTTCCCACTATCTGCCAGTTGGCGGATGCGCCGGTTCCCGCCGAACTGCAACCGCAGCTCGAAGGTTACAGCCTTCTCCCCCTGCTCGATGGGAAAGGCTGGTCGCACGATGACCGCCGCCTCTACCAGCACGTCGCGCGGTGGCCGAGCGGCATGGCCGCCGACCACAAATACGCCATGGCCGGTGTGCGTCAGGGCGATTTCCTGCTCATGCGCAGCCGCCCGTGCGATCGCCCCGATTGCACTCCCGAGGTGCGCGGCGACCAGTGTGCGACCCTCCGCGCCGTGGAGGAGGGGCGCAAGGCCGCGGTCTACACACAAACCAACGCTCCCTTCCACTGGGGGGTGACGCCCCCCGGCCAATGGGCGCTCTACGACACCAGGAAGGATCCCGCCTGCCAAACCGACCTCGCCGCATCCGATCCGGACCGCGTCAAGGCGATGTCCGCCGCCTATGACCAGTGGTGGGACGAAGTCTATCCTGTGATGATCGAGCGCGGGGGCGATGCGCCCCTGACCAAGAAGTAGCCGCCCTGCCGCTTTGTGATTTCTCCGGGCTGCGGGCTTGACCGGAAGCAAATCCCCACTGCACATCCCACACCGCACAGGAATCCTCGAAACGCGACAACAAACGATCGCCCGACCCGGTCACAAAGAGGGGAGTCCGAAGACGCGGGCATCTCAAGAGCCGACGGACTTCGCCTCGCCGGTCTTGAGACGGATCGACTGGGGTTTCCCCCAGCGGCGCTCTTTGACGTCGACGCGCCACAAGTTGTCGCCGAGGGACTCGACGCCGGCGATGACGCAGTTTTCGGAACCGTCGGGCGCGAGCGGTTGCTTGCTCCAGAATGTCAGACTCCCCTCCTGTGCCCCTGCATCGGTCAGCTTGATCTCGATCCCCGCGGGATCGGTTTGGATGTCGCCGATTTCGGTCGCTCCCATCGAGAGATGGAGGTTGGAACCGACCAGCACAGCGCGCGCTTCGTCCAGCGGAGTGAAGCGCAAGAGCACGGATGACAAAGGTTCGAGCGACACCGTAGTGTAGGATTCCTTTGCGCGGCCGATCACTTTGTTCAGCCGGAAATCGAAGACGGCGCACTCCGTGTCGGCCGACAAACCAGCCGCGGCGAAGTTGAGCGTGAGCGGCTTGGCCTCCCCGGTGGAGTTGTAGAGGTTGTAGACGGCGAAGTCGCCGAAAGTGCGCTTCGCATGGAATCCGAAAACGGAGTTCTCCGGCGAAAGGCCGAGGGTGAGCAGGCGCGACGGCTCCCCGCTGCTCGGTCGCATGATCTCGAAATTACGCCACACGGCCCTGGTATCGTCGGCGTCCAGCGGTTCGCTTACCATGGAGGTCCCGCCGACGAGGCCCACGACATTGTGCCAAGTGCGCCACATCCCCTCGCCCTGCGGTGTTGGCCCGAGCGTCCGGCTCTTGAGGGCGGTGTCGAGATACGAAACATCCGGGTCATTCTGCCACCAGACGTTGTCGAAAATCTGGAAGCGCAGCACAGACTGCAGGCACTTCTCGAAATGCGCTGGATGCGAGTCAGGCCCAACCCGCGCCGAGTCAACGAATCCGATGACTCCGCGAGTCGGCTGGCCGAGGCAAGAGAGCATATACATCTCCTCGCCCGCGGCTTCGCGGTAGAGAGTATAGAGCTCACGGAACACTTGGAGGCTGGTCTTGGAGGGATCGTGGAAGAGCGAGCCGATGCCGTTGAAGTCAATCTTGATGTAGCCGAAACCAGCATCGCGGGCATCCTTGATGATGTTGGAGAGGAATTTTTTCGACTCGGGGTGGTCGGGAACGATCCAGTGCGCTCCCGCCGGATGAAACGGGTTCGCATTCATGAAGCTGGCGATGCCTTGGGCATTCTTCTGGATCGCGTCATCGTGTTGCTTGGCCCACGGGTGCTCGGGGTTGATCATGAGAGGAGCAAACCAGACGCCCGGAAGCCAGCCCTTGGCGCGGATGTCCTTGGCAAGCGCGGCCAGGCCGGCCGGAAATTTTTCATTCCCGCTCCAGTCACCGTCCATTTTCTGGTAGCCGTCGTCGATCTGGAGGACTCCCTTGCCGAAGACGTCCGGGTTCTCCGAGAGCACGGAGAGGACCTTGCGCACATGCTGTTCGTCAATCTTGGTCGTGCGGTCATACCAACTGCACCAACCGTAAACCGGCTTGTTCTTGAGGCGAGCGTTGTGCGTTTCGGCGACCCACCTCGTCCAAAGTTCGGTCGCCCGGTCCGGGGGTTCGAAGCAGACAACCATCGGCTCGCTCTTGCGACTCTCACCGGCTTTGACCAGAACTCCTTCCATATCCGAGTAGGCTTTGAGCACGCCCTTCCGGAGTTCGACCATCGTGAAGGCCTGCGGCGGACCGGTCGGGCCGACGAGAAATCCCGTTCCTTCCTTGTTATAAATCGCTGCGGCTTCCCGGAAGCCCTGATCCGCTTGCACGAATGGCACCGCCGCCTTGTCTTCCATGAGCGGCGTGACCAGCATACCATCGGGATCGGCCAACTCGAGGCCACCTCCTTCCGACGTGCTCAGGACCTCCGCGATGCGGAATTTGACGTCGCGCTTGCTCCTGTTGTGGAACTCAGCTTCCACACCGATCGCGGCGCGGTCCTTCAAGACCTTCAAGGTCAGCGTATAGGCGAACTCCCCGGTTTTGTCGCCATAGGTAACTGAGAACGTCTCCGCCGGACCAAAGGGCGTCGATACCGTGCCGGGGTTGGAGGTCTCCAGCACCGTTGCTCGCGGACCGGCCAGCGTGCGCGAACCCCCATCGACTTCGAAACGCACCAAGGACCCGAACTCGAATGTCTTGATGCCGGGCACCTGCACAACGATCTTCTTTCCGTCGTCGGAAAAGTGTGCGGAAATCCCTGCGGCAGCGACGCTGGAACCGAAGGCGACGACAAACGAGATGGAGAGGAGCAGTTGCAAATATCTGTGTGTTCTCATCGGATTGTGCACTCAGGGCTTTGTTGGAGAGAAGGGTAAAGCGGGCTCGTGGTCGCGTTCCGGTGCCAGCTCGCGCCGGGTGCGCCGAAGAAACCAGACCAGCAGGATCACGAAGACGACGAACAAACCGGTCGCCTGCCCGGGTTGGTTGCGCACAAGGCAAGCCATCGAAAACAGCAGAGCGCAAACCGTCGCCACCACCATGCCCCAATCAAACAACACCTGGGGCACCGTCTGCGCCGGCACATAGCCCTCCATGTCGCGGATCACAGCCCCCCACCCGGGCCGGAAAATGCGTGTACGGCGGACAAACGCCTGGAGGTGAAGCTTGTCCACAGGCGGCGTGCAAAGCGAAACAACGACCACCGTGCCGAAGCCGATGATCATCATGAACAGCATGCGCGCGCCGAGCAGGTCGTAGTCGTTGGTGAAGCTGACCCCTTCGGGTAGGTGCAGCAGGGCGCGCATCGGCCCGTCCAGGAGCGGTGCCTCCAGGTGCAGGATCTTGTGTCCGAAGATCAGCAGAACGGCGACCACCCAGTTCACGACAAAGGCGGCGATCTCGCCGGTCGCATTGATTCGCCACCAGAACCAGCGGCAGGCACCAACCACCATCGCGCCGCCGCCGACGACATAGAAAATCTCCAGGAGCTGCTGGATGTTGTCGGCGTAGAAGCTGATAGCCCCGCCCGCCACCGCCACGAGAACCGTGACGAAACGCGACACGCGCACGTAGTGTTTATCGGAGGCGTTGGGATGCAGAAACCGGCGGTAGAGGTCGCTCACGATGTAACTCGATCCCCAGTTGAAAAGCGTGCTGATACAGGAGATGAACGACGCAATCAGCGCCGAGACCACCAGCCCGCGCAGCCCGATGGGCAGAATGTAAACCAACATCCGGGGATAGGCCGCATCATCACCTGCCGCCCCCATGTCCGGAAAAATGATGATTGAGGCGAGGGCCACGATGATCCACGGCCAGCAGATGATCGCAAAGTAGACGATGGTGTGCAGGAGCAGCGCCTTCGACGCGTGCTCGGTGTCCCTGCAGGCCAGAACCCTCTGGGCTTGAAACCCGCCGCACAACGCATTGCCCCACCAGAGAATCGCGAAGAACCCGATGACGTTCCAGATCGACATGGTCCCGGCGTTGCCGCCCGCCGTGACTCCGAAACTGATCACCGGCGCCATATGCAGCTCATTCCCCGCCCATTCGGTGGTTGCGGAGAGCTTTTCAATCATGGCGCCAAGACCCCCGACCTCCCTCACGGCAAGCCAGGCCAGGATGAACGTGCCGAGCGTGGCGATGAGGAACTGCACGAAATCCGTGTAAACCACTCCATAGAGACCGCTGAAGGCGCAAATCAGCAGGGCGCACCCCATCACAATCATCGTGACCACGACCTCCGATGGGAGGGAGAATCCCGCAATCATCCAATGCTGCCCGCCGATGCCCATCGTCTCCTTCGCGATCGTGACCATGGCCTTGGCCACCCATCCGATGATCAAAGGACAGATGATCAAGGCCCCGACGGCCGCAGAAATCCCGCGGAGCGTCTGCGCCGACTTGCCGTCGTAGCGCATCTCCAGCAGTTCATTGTCGGTGATCACCTCGGTGCGCCGCCACATCCGGGCGAAAAGCACGACCGCAAGAGCGCATCCGATCAGCGGGCTCCAATACTGCCACACCGCATGGATGCCGTATTGCCGCACCAGCGCTCCGACCCAGAGGGGCGTGTCAGCGGCAAACGCGGTCGCGATCATCGAGACGCCGGCGAAATACCATGTCAAGGTGCGGCCCGAGACGAAGTAGGAGTCCACATTCTTGCCGGCCAAGTGGCTGAAATACAGGCCGAGCGCGATATTCGATACCAAAAACAGGACGATGACCGTCCAATCAATCCAATGCATAATTCAGTTTCAGAGGTTAGGCCGGAACCGGTTCGTCATGGGGGCGAACCGCTTTCCCGGCGATTAAAATTTTCCGCGGCTGGTCCGCATACAATTCCACGGTGATTCGCCGTTCCAGACCGAACGGCGGCACGATTTCCACCGTCTGATCCCTGCCATCCGAAAGCAACTCCACCCAGGCGGTTTCCGCTGTGGCATCCCATCCGATCGATACCTCGACGCCGCCGCGCGCCATCAATCCCTTAACCGAACCGGTCCTCCACTTCCCGGGCACTGCGGGCAAAATCGAGATCCTCCCCGGCACAGAAAATATCAGCATCTGCTGCACGGCGGACGTCCAGCCCATGTTGGCGTCGATCTGGAAGGGAGCCCATTCCATCTCCACCCCGATGCCCATGCCGCGCCAGTCGTTGTGCGTCGTGTAGAAATTGTTCTTCACGCACGAGCGAGAGAGCAGGTCGAGGCACTCGAGGGCCTGCTCCCCGTCCTGCATCCGCGCGAACACATGCGCCATATGCGCAAGCGACCAGCCGGTCTGCTCTCCCAGCCCGATAACCAGGCGCATGCGAATCGCGATCTCGAATGCCTGGAAGAGTTCGGGATCGGATTCACGGGTCACTTCCCGGCCGGGAAAGACCGGGTAGATGTGCGACTGGTGGCGATGATGGTAGTTGTCTTTGAAGAACGGATGCATCCACTCCTTGACCGCCCCGTCTTCATTGATCTGGTAATGCGGAATCCGCGTCAGCATCTGCTCCCACTTTTTCCGTTCATCCGGAAACTGGCCGGTCAACCCAGCCCCCTCGACAAGATGCGTAAGCACCTCCCTGGCAAGAGCGAAATCCATCGTTGCGTTGATCGTCGTCTCCATCGCGGCCCCCATGCCTTCGCCATCCCAGAAATTGCCTGGCGTATTTTCGGGGGAATTCGACGGCATACTGATAAAAAATCCGTCCTCCCCCACCGTGAAGAAGTCCTCATAGAAAAGTGCCGTTTCGCGGAGGAACGGCAACGCCCGCTCACGCAGGAACCTCTCGTCCCCGGTATGGACGAAATAGTCGTAGTAGTGTTGTGCGATCCACGCAGCGGCACCGGTCCAGTGGATGATATGTGGCTGGATTGTCTTCAGCAGCCCGGAGGGCGGAGTCGTCACGGCCGGAATATAGATCCCACGGCAGCCATAGAGCTTGCGCGCGTTTTCCCGAAAATCGCCGAGCTTCCGGTCGAAGTAGTCAAAAACCGGCAGCGTGGTTTCCGCCAGATGACCCGGGAGCGCCTGCCAGTAGATCATCTGAAGGTTTTCGTTCGCCATGTTGAAGGCCCAGAACCCCCGATACTCGCCGCTCCAGTGGCCCGACAGAGGGCACGGCTGACCGCCCTCGCTCGAACTCGAAATCAGCAGGTAGCGCCCGTAGGCCCACATCTTCTCCACCAGCGCAGTCGGCGCCGCACCCTGATAGGCCTCGAGCAAAAGCTCTTCGTTGGAAAGCTGGTGATCCGCTTTTGCCCCCCCCAGATCGAGCTGCACCCGGTTGAGTAGCTCGCCGTGCTCAGCCGCGTGCGGTGCCAGCAGTTCTCCGTAATCGGCCGCCGTGCCGGCCAGTTCATCCTCCAGCCGCACCCAGGCAGACTGTCGATCCTCCTTCACAAAAAGCTTCACAAGAACGAGAACGCACTCCGCGTCCGTCACATGCAGCCCTCCGGAGCGGGCCGCAAGCGTGCCCCCGTTCGGAATCACGCGGGCGACCGCGCCAAAGTCGGTGCCATCGTCGTTGCGGGCCGCGTAGCGAATTATCCCCGCATCGTCCGCGTGAACCTCCAGTGCAGTCGGCAGTGTCGCATCCGCCTGCTTCCAACTCCGGGCGTCCGTCCGGTCGTGCAGATCAAGCGTGACATCGACCGCCAGCGGTCCCCCGCCACTCCGGATTTCCATCACCACCACGTCATCCGTCCGCGAGACGAAAAGCTTCCGCGTAAATGCGACGCCACCATCCTCCCAGCACACCGTCACTTCACCGGTCTCCATGTCGAGCATCCGCCGGTATTTCGAAAACCCCTTGCGAACCGGCATCCGAATCTTCAGATCGCCAAGCGGCAGCGGGCTTCCGATGTCGGGATGGTAGCCGAGTCGCTCAAATTCGTCCGCCAGAACCCGGTCCGCCGCCCGCGCGTTGCCCCCGAGGAGCAGCTCCCGCACTTCGGGCAGCTTTGCGCTCACGTCCGGCATCTCCGGCGTCCTCACCCCGTGCCAGAGATTCTCGTGCGTGAGCAATACCGTCTCGTCATGCACCGCACCGTAAACCGCCGCCCCGATTGGCCCGTTTCCCGAAGGCAGGGCCTCACGCCATTTCGCACCCCACCAGGAGGCCGGAGATTTCAAAAGGAGACGTTTCTTCATGGGCATTTCCTCAACGGAAGTTAGGGGTGAGATAATACTATCTACCATCACTGTGGAACACAACTACATAATTCGTTTTTGTGGCGGCAGCGCACAAAAGAGAAAAAAGCCGGGGATACCGCGCATCATCCCTCAACAATCCTGCAGTCTGCGCCTATCCAACGGGAGTAACGCCCTTTTTGATGATAATGTTTCCATATTTGGCGAGTTCGCCCGTCATCAGTATCGCTGAGGCTGTTTTCGCACGTTCGTAAAATGCAAAGCGATCAACGCGGCAGACGGAGGGCGCCTCGGGGGCATGCTTTCGGATGGGAACCAGATAGGACTGCTCCACCGAGGCATCGAGTTCGTCGCCTTCGACCGGTGCCATCATGACCAGAGGATCAGGGACGTAGGAGTCAATCTCAAACAGGGGCAGAATGGCATCCAGTAAGTCGGGAATCCGAACGCCTTCGGCGCGCAATACCTTGTCGTTGAGTTGATGTCCGGGAAAATGAGCGTCCGCAAGGACGAGTTCCTCCCCGTGGCCCATCCGGCACAATACGGCCAGAAGTTCAGGGGATATCAGCGGGGAAATTCCTTTCAACATATGGGAGTGGCTGATGAATCTGATTGATTTTGCGTGAAATGGATAAAAGAGAAGTTAATGCTTGATAGTATTATCCTTTAGTCGACGCAATACGAATTTGAGCTCGGATTTGAACCCGATCCAGCGATAGCTCGCACGGAGGAGGGGGAATTTTTTATTCCGTTAAATTGTTAAAACTCTGCAGGGCTGGCTGACGGGGCATTGGTCGGAGATTTCTGGCTGGTTGGCAAGTTTTTTCTTTTTTCCTCTGCGAGGCGTGTTGGCGAGCTC
>Ga0194063_10000472_pt1 | contig 29283 bp, 24 predicted proteins | sample SepL3720m_MetaG_FD_155459 | JGI IMG/M metagenome (GOLD analysis project Ga0194063, IMG submission 155459) | Anoxic zone freshwater microbial communities from boreal shield lake in IISD Experimental Lakes Area, Ontario, Canada - Sep2016-L373-20m | ecosystem: Environmental > Aquatic > Freshwater...
CGGGCATCTAATTTTATAGAGCGCAACATGACTGTTAATAAATTGGCCATCCCCTTGCAATCACCATACTTCTTGCGCAATACTTCCTGTGCTTTTTCGGGTTTGAATCCGGCAATGCCATTTTCAAATGCGATATAACGTATATTGTCCTGTACCCATTGAAAAATGGTTTTTACTTTTTCTTCCTCATTGGCAATTCCTTTGATAATCTCCTCTGTTTTTTCTTTTATTATTTTTTCATCATTGCCTATTTCTAGTACTAATTTTTTATACCAAGCATATTGTTCTTTCACCGTACTGAAATAAACATATTTCTCCTCCTTGGGCTGAGCAGATTTACAGAGCACTAAAATATGCGGTGTATAATAACTTGGCCCCGGTGCATCGTGTTCACTGCTCATCGCAGGAATATTTTTCATAGTATAGTGGTACACTGTTTCATCACCATCCTGTTCAACATTTTTTTGAATACCAAAGGCCTTGAAATTGTATTCTTTTATTTCCAATTGCATCCAGGAGGGAACAATTATTTTTATCTCCTGTTCCTCCACCGCCTGTTCTTCCATAAAATACACACTGGTGAAATAATGCGGGTCGATGGTGGTCTTTTCAAAAATCACCTCCGATGTACTTCCCTTTTTTAAAAGCGGCAGGTTAAAAAAACAAACATGGGCATCTGAATAAAAAATACCATCGGCATTATAATATTCGTAACGAGGTGTAATGCCATGTTTTTTGGAGTCGTTTACATAGATGGTTACATCATCTATGGATTCATATCCATTATAAAATTCAGCCACCTGTATATCGGTTCTGTAATTATTACAGGCATACAATCTGCTGGATTTCTCCTTAATTTGAACGGGGTTCTCGGAATTTCCTTTTACAAACTTAAATTCTCTTTTGGATTTGCTGATGACAACATTCTTATCATCATCTGTATTGGTTTGAGCGAATAAAAAATGCGTAGCAACAAAAAACAATAGCAGTAGTGCTGTTTTTTTCATGAATATATTTTAATGATAATGAATCTAGAAAAACCATTGCACGATACACAATTACTTATAATAATTCATACAAGGCCCTGAGCTTTGGCCTGGTCATAATTTTTTCCCAGTCCTTACCCAAGGCATTTTCCCAAAGTGGTTTCAGTCCTAAAGAAACATCCATCATCTTATCAAAATCGGCATCCGATAATCCTGCACAGATATGTTGAGGGATATCAATTTGATTTTTTTCTACCATCCATTTAAATTCCTTTACACCTTCGGGATAAAACTCTTCCAACTTATCAAACACAATGCAATTACCAATACCATGTTTAGTACCCAATAAATAACTCAGGCCATAGCTGATGGCATGGGCTACGCCCACTTGACTATAGGCAATACTCATTCCGCCTGCATAGGAGGCCATCATTAATTGATCATCACTCACTTCATCCCAACCTGTTTTATTTACATATACTTCTCGGCACAATTGCAAGGCTTTTTCGCCATAGCTTTTGCTGAACTCATTTAAGAAAGTACCTGTTAAACTTTCAATACAATGTATATAACAATCCATGCCCGTATAAAAACGCTGATTGGCTGGAGCATCTGCCGTTAATGCAGGATCCAGTACAATTTGATCGAATGGCGTATAGTCGGAGTTCATGCCCAGTTTTTTAGTTGGGCCTGTTAATACAGTGGTACGACTCACTTCAGCACCTGTTCCGCTCAAGGTTGGAATACCTACTTTGTATACCCCAGGATTTTTCACCAAGTCCCAACCCTGATAATCGGCAGCACTACCTGGATTATTCATCATCAATGATACCGCCTTGGCTAAATCCATGGCACTGCCACCTCCAATTCCTATAACACCACTAATGGTACCAAACTCTTCTTTAAGTTGATTGGCCAATGCATCTACATAACTGGTCTTGGGTTCATGGGTTACATCTACAAATACAAGTTTGTCATTTCCGCTGATGGGCAAGCGATTAACCAAGGGCTTCCCTTCAAAAAAATGGTCTACTAAAAAAACCATGGGTGCACCAGTTTTGCGATGGGGTTGAATAATATCTCCCAACTGGTTAAAACAACCTCGGCCATAAATTACATAGCCTATCATTTTGAAATTACGGAATGCCATAATCGAATTTTTAAGAAGCAAAAATAAGTGAAAATATTGGCCTGCCTACAGGCAGCTCCCGAATATAAAGGAATCAAATAAAGGGATTATAATAGTGAGGCAGCTTTAGCAAGGTCCTCGGGTGTATCTATTTCTACACCCATATATTCCGTTACCACCATGCGCAACGGGATACCATTTTCAAGGTAACGGAGACATTCAATTTTTTCGGTGCCTTCCAATGGACTCATCGGCCAATTGGTAAAATCAATCAATGCTTTTTTTCGAAAAGCATACACACCAATGTGCTCGTAATAGGTTGTAGGCCATTGTTGATCTCTTGGATAAGGAATAACACTGCGACTAAAAAACAGTGCATTCATTTTTTTATCTACGGCTACTTTTACATAATTGGGATCGGCAATGAGTTTTTTATCGGTGAGCACCTGCATGAGAGAAGCCACCTGTACTGTATCATCATCAAAACAAGCCAATAGCTTTTCCAATGGTTCTTTTTGTACAAAGGGTTCATCGCCCTGCACATTTACCACAATATCCACTTCCAGATCTTGAATGGCTTCTGCAATTCTATCACTCCCACTTTCGTGCGGCTTTTTGCTCATGATGGCCTTGCCTCCGTGTTGGGTGATTTCCTGGTAAATAATATCACTGTCTGTAACTACCATTACTTCGTCAAACAATCCGGTGGCCACTGTATTGTCATAGGTATGGCGGATGACCGTTTTATCTTTCAGCAATTGCATCAGCTTAGCCGGAAAACGGGTGGCAGCATACCTTGCAGGTATCATGGCAATTTTCTTCATGCGCGATAAATAATTTAATAAACAAAGTTACCAATTATAGCAAGTGCAAAACAAAAAGATTGCAAATCAATCTTCTCTCTTTTTTTTCTGAAATGGATTGCGCAGTAATAACCAAATATCCTCGTCTTTTTCATTGGGATAATAGTTGTCTAATCCATACTTAATTTGTGAAGGATCTAATTTAGTAACGGTACCGAATAGACGGTCCCAGATGGCCAACACGGCCCCATAATTACTATCTGTATAAGGCCTTTTCCAGTGGTGGTGTACTTTGTGCATATTGGGCGATACCAGCAAATAACTCAATAGGTTGTCGAGTTTTGCGGGCAACTTCATATTGGCATGCGTAAAGGCCGTTGCAATAATCAATAGGGTTTGAAAAATCATGACGGCATACATGGGCGCGCCACTTACCAAGATGCCCATGAAAAAAAAGCAACCCCGCACTACGCTTTCAACAGGATGGTGCCGGAGACCAGAGCTTACATCTACCGCATTGTCGGAATGATGTATTACATGAAAGCGCCAGAGAAAGGGAACTTTATGTTCTACTATATGCACCAGCCAGCCGCCAAAAAAATCAAGCACTAGAAAACAGGCTACAATAGTAGCAACGGTGCCTAACTGTAACCAATAGACGATACCAAAATTATTCGACTTGCACCAATCGCTCAGCAATACAATGAGAATAGCTAAAAAAGTATGAATAATAAGATGAAAGATGGTAAAGGTAAAATTGACCAGTGCATGTTGAAGCTTATTTTTTTTATAGGTAAGTTGCAACAAAGGAATGGCCGATTCTATCATCCAGAAAAATAATAAGCCCCCTACTAAAAAAGCCATCCTTTGCAAAGGATGTTGCTCCAGTGTTTGAAAATAATGGACGATGCGTTCTAACATATGACTAAATGTAAATAGAATTCAGCATACAAAAAAACGGCAAGTTTTCTACTGTGCAAAAAGAGCATTGTTAAATAGGGAATCAGCCATGCTGTTCAATAACTGCTTTTAAAGCAGCTAAATTCATAGCCCCCGATTGGCGCCATACCGGCTGACCATTTTTAAATAGTATAAGTGTAGGCACCCCTGCTATCTGGAATTGTGCCGCTGCCGCATTGTTTTTGTCTACATCAATTTTAATTACTTTGATATTATCCTGTAAGAAAAGTTTCAGATCCTTCAATACAGGCGCCATCATTTTGCAGGGACCGCACCATTCGGTAAAAAAATCTACCAGCAGTAAGGGGGTATCTGCAATGGTTTCGCTCAGGGTTTTTCGAACTATGGTGGCTTCCATCAGGCTTTGTTTTTAATTTCTTCGTAGCTGGTTTCCACAGCGGGGGCATTGGCCTTGGGGCGCTGATAGCCGGTATAACAATTGCCAGAAGCGCAGCCAAAAGCAAAGAATCCCATGGAGGCAAAATAAATGCCTGGTATTAATAAGAACCATTGTTTTTCAACTATGGCTTGAATTACAATAAAAATTCCACCTATCAGATAAATGACTCTACGGAAATTCCAACCGCTGAATAATAATTTTTTCACTTTGTAGATTTAATAAATTACTTACAATTTGTTTTGCAAACTCATCCAACCCCCACCATTGTGTACATTGGTATAGCCTGCAGTCATCAACATGCTTTTTGCACTACTGCTTCTCATTCCAGAAGCACAGCAAGTAATCACGGCTTTGTCTTTTTTAATTTTTTTCAGGTTTTTTTGTAAATCCGGCAAAGGAATATTAACACTTCCACGGATATGACCTCCTGCAAATTCGCCGGGGCTTCTTACATCAATAATCTGTGCACCTTCTTTTACCAATTGTGCATAATCAACACTCCCGCCGATTCCAAATAAATTTTTTAATAACTGTATCATATATTTTTCTTTTCTTCTTTTTTAAACATACTGAATAATAAGCCGCCCATCAATGCTCCATAAGCTGTGCTATTGAGCGGTTTGGATGTAATAGCGCAGGTGCCACTGTTGCAGCCAATCTGACTGTAATACAGATACCCAGCAATGGCACCAACAACTATTCCAATAAATAATAACTTGTTCCTTTTCAGGAAGGGATAAAATTTCATTTACTCTTTTTCCTTCTTTTTTAATGTGGATATTCCCAATGGAAAATAAAGCGGGCAAACACTAATTAAACTGGTTAAGATAAAAACACCAGCGATGGCCAACAAAATGATGGCAGCCGTTCCACTAATTTGATCAGTGAAATAAAGTACCACTACTACCAGGGCAGCCAGTACTCGTAGGATTCTGTCCATTAGACCCATGTTCTTTTTCATGTGTATTTGTTTTATAATTCAAAAATAAAAAAGTGGCGGGCATTCTTTTGTCACAAAAGTTACAATTCCTTCAAGAGCTTGATTTGGTTGCGGTATAGGAGGAGTTTTTTATCATTTTCCAACTTCTTTAATAAGCGGGAAATCACTACCCTGCTGGTAGCCAATTCATCGGCAATTTGTTGATGAGAAAGGTTGATTAAACTGGAGCCAGTAGCTTTTTCTTTTTGATGTAGGTAATTAATTAATCGTTCGTCTAGTTTTTGAAAAGCTACCTGGTCAATAGTTTTGAGCAATTCGGCAAATCGAGCACGAATCGTGTTCATAACAAAACTCTTCCAGGTACTAAAGCGCGAAATCCATTCATCCATCACGTTAACGGGTATCAATAACATATCTACGTCTTCTTCTGCCACTGCTTTTATTTCACTGGGCTGCTGTTGCATGCAACAAGTAAAACTCATGGCACAGGTTTCTCCTGCATTGATATAATACAGTAAGAGTTCCTTGCCATCTTCTTCCATTCTACTCACTTTTACAGATCCTTTTAAAATCAGGGGCATTACTCTTACAATATCGCCAAAGTCCATAATCACCGTGCCTTCTTTAACAGAAGTATATTGACCTTTTTTCTCAATCTCCGCCAATAATTCGGGCTCAAAAATTTCATTTAACTGTATTGCATTTTCCATTATACAAATATCCGATATAAAACGAGGACTCGAGCAAAAAAAACCTCCGCAATTGCAGAGGTTCCTTCGGGTTAGTATGAAAATTAATTATTCAACATTAATGGCATTACCAGCATCAACAACTCTTCATTCGGAGCCTGTTCGCTGGGTTTGATAATACCTGCTTTGGTAGGCGTACTTAATTCCATCACTATTTGTTCTGTTTCGGCACCGCCCAGCATTTCAATCAAGAACTTAGCATTGAATGCAATCTGTAGGTCTTCTCCATCATATTGACATTTCATGCGTTCATTTCCTTCAAAGCTAAAATCAACATCTTGAGCAGCCAATTGCAATTCTCTTCCAGAAATATTCAATGCTACTTGGTTGGTGCTTTTATTACTAAATACACTTACCCGGCGCAAGGCATTTTGAAAATCATTTCTGTTCACCGTCATTTTATACGGATTGTCGGATGGAATCACCACTTTATAATCTGGAAAGCGGGCATCAATCAATCGGCAGACTAATTCTGTACCACCATGTTTTACAAACAGATGATTGCTATTATAACTTACATTTAGTTCATCTTCATTATCAGGCAAGCTGTTTTTTAAAAGACTCAACGGTTTTTTAGGCACTATAAAAGAATCTTTTTTAGGACAGGATACATCTGTGCGGGTATACCTTACCAAACGATGTGCATCTGTTGCAACAAAAGTGGCGCCTTTTTTATCCAATTCAAAAAATACTCCGGTCATGGCTGGACGAAGATCATCATTGCTAACCGCAAAAATGGCTTTATTAATAGCAGTTACCAAGGCCGAAGAGGTCATGGTAAAACTATTGGCATCATCCGCAACCGGTTCTTTTGGAAAATTATCAGGATTCTCACCCATCACTTTGTACTTACCATTATCACTGGTTAATTCAACACTAAAATTTTTGTCAATATTAAAAGTCAATGGTTGTTCTGGAATATTCTTCAATGAATCCATTAGAATTTTTGCAGGAATACAAACCTTTCCACTATCCTTGGCTTCAATATCCAAATGTACTTTCATGACCGTTTCCAAATCGGTGGCTACAACGGTTAATTTACCTTTTTCAATTTCGAATAAAAAATCTTCCAGAATAGGCAATACAGTGTTGGCATTAATAACACCACTGATCTGTTGTAGTTGTTTTAGCAGGGCCGAGCTCGAAACAATAAATTTCATTTGTTTGTGTTTATTTTTTTAATAGTCTCCCAAAACGGGGCACCAATGCAATCCTTCTTTCAGTCGATGCAAGCCAATTAGCTGCCACGGTGTCTTTAAGAGGGCTTTTCAGCATTAATAATTATATAGCAAATATAAAATTATCAGTCCTAAATGTACAGGGTATTTTTAAACATTTTAGATACCAATTTCGTAAATTGCTAAACAAGCGCCAAATACTTACTATTTATGCTAGAAAAAATATTTAGCTGGGGCAAAAAAAAAGACAGCCAAGAGCCTTCTATTCGATTCGGCCGGTACAGCGATAATAACAAACCGTTGGAAAAAACCAATAAGTGGGGGGAGGCCGACAAGCTATTCAAGGAAAAAAATTACGTGCAGAGTATCGAATCCTTCTTTGATTACCTCAGAGATGAGGCGGCAGATAATGTACAACTCAAAAGAGAGGGCAATGATTTCAGTTTCGAAATTTGTCAGGGTAGTAAAATAATGCGTGGAAGGGGCAATGGGGAGGAATTGGTAGCTGAAATCAACCTGGCTCGTATGCCACAACCCAGCGTGCCAGTTATGCGGCGCTTATTGGAACAAAACTTTGTATTGTATTATAGTCGCTATGCACTGGATGGAGATCGACTATGTATGCGATTCTATACAGATATTCAAACAGCCAATCCCAATAAATTATATTATGCCTTAAAAGAACTAGCCACTAAGGCAGATAAGCAAGACGATTTGTTGGTACAAGATTTTTCATCCTTAGAAGCACTGGATACAGATCATATTATTCCAATAGCAACAGAAGAAAAAGAAATTAAATACCAGTTTTTGCAAAAATGGATTAAAGAAACACTGGAATACATCCAAACACTGGATCAGGAAAAATTTAGTGGCGGCATTTCTTATTTATTACTCAGTTTGGTTTATCGAATCGACTATTTGATATCGCCGGAAAGTAGCCTGCAAGCTATTGTAGAAAAAGTACACTATACTTACTTTGCCAAAGACGAAAAACCAGCCACAGAAAAAAATGGTATAATCATGGATGCTTTAAAGAGTATCCAGGCAATGCCCAAAGAAGAACTGTTTAAATTTCTTTTCAAGAGCAAGAGTACTTTTGCCATTGTAGTACCGCAAACACAAACAATAATTGGAGAATCTATTAGTGCCGCCAATGGAAATATGGCTTGGTACCGCGACAATAATTATCACTTTATTGGAAAGCAAATCTGCGAATACGGTATTTCGTATGCGCAATATTGTTACAGTTTACCCAGTTCTCTTTCGCAGCTTTTTCAATTGTTCATGATGGTCAATTATCCGGATTATTTTGCAGCACTCGGATTTTCGGAAACCTATGCAGATATCATTCCCGACAATAGCACTGTATTTAAACCACATGTTAACGAAATTGTAGAACGAATCAATACTATATTGAGCCCATGGAAAACAAAATATCCCAAACTAGAAATCAATGCAGCGCAATTGAAATTTGATTCCATCATCCATTTCAACCAAAGCTTTACCGCTGCAATGGAAACACTAAATTATGATAGCATTTAATTAAAATACTAACGGGTAGGGTAATGCCTACCAGCCAAATAAAGAAAAATGCCAACACAACAAACCATTGAATTATACGGCGAAGCCATTATACAAATTGCCACTCAAACCGGTACTGGTACCGGGTTTTATGTAAAAGAATTTGATGTAATTGTTACCAATAATCATGTGGTGGATGGAAATGCCGAAGTTACTATCAAAGGAAAACTATTTGATAAAACACTCAGCAGGGTATGGTATACCGACCGCAAGCATGACCTTGCTTTTCTACAACCACCCAGTGGTGCCGCATTGGCTGAAATAAAACTCGGTCATTACGAAGAACTAAGAGATGGAGAAGAAGTAGTGGCCATTGGTCATCCATTTGGATTGAATTACACCGCTACGCAAGGCGTTATTAGCAAGGTTGACAGAATCAGAGATGGCTTAAAATTTATACAAATTGATGCGGCTATCAATCCAGGTAATAGTGGCGGTCCTTTAGTAAATGATAAAGGCGAAATCATTGGTGTCAACTCCTTTATTATTCGGGGTGGCGACAACCTAGGTTTTGCACTGCCTGTAAATTATTTACGTACGGCGCTGCAGCTATATCAACCCAATAAAGGTACCCCGGGAACACGCTGTGCAAGTTGTGATTTTTTAGTAACGCCAACTAATATTGATTCGGGTAAATATTGTCCCAGTTGTGGTACCGAAGTGAAGCTACCCGAATTGCCCGAGAAAGAAGTAGAACTGGTAGGGGTGCCCAAAACCATCGAAAGCATACTGAAGGAATTGGGCAAAGACATTAAGCTAGCAAGAAATGGGGTCAATAACTGGGAAGTAGAGGAAGGTAGTGCTAAAATAAAAATCACTTATAACCCCGGTAATTTTTTTATTACAGGAGATGCCTATCTCTGTCAGATGCCCAATGATATCACAAAGATTAAACCACTGTATCAATTTTTACTCGAACAAAATTATTCACTCAAAGGTTTGGTCATTAGTTGCACTGGACAAAATATTGTGTTGAGTTGTATTCTATATGACCTCGATCTTAGTTTAGAAAATGGAAAGGAACAATTTCAGGTACTCTTCAAAAAAGCCGATGAATACGATGATTTGTTAAAAACCAATTTCGGCTGTGTAGATCGACTGGTAGAAAAATAAAGCAACTGTACAAGTTATTCAAGCACTTATAGGGCGGAGCATTACATTGCTCCTTTTTTTTATATATTTATACATGAATTGGCTTAACATAAAAAGATGAAATGGGAAAAAGCGTGAGCATACGGCAGCTAGGTATCCTATTTGGATATAGCCTACTGCATTTATGCTGTATATTTTTTTCCAATAAATCCATTTCACAAAACACCCAAACCATTACGTATACCGTAAAAGAAGGTCTTCCCTCCAACACCCTTTACCGTACCATTATTGATAAAAAAGGCTATCTCTGGATTGCCACCGAAATTGGCATGAGCCGCTTTGATGGAAAGAAATTTAGAAATTATAATACTTCTGATGGACTTACCGACAATGAAATCACCAATCTTTTTGTAGACAGTAGCGGCGGCGTTTGGGCCATTCCTTTTAGAAGAACGCCTTGTTATTACAATGCCACTAAAGATCGGTTTGAAAATGAAGAAACCAATCCCGAGTTGGGAAAAATAATTTTAGTCAACCCCAGCAACCCACATATTTTAAAATATGGCGGCGTTGCTTTCTCTACTACCAACCGGAAATTCTTTCTATATAAAAACAACCATACTAGCGAATTGCTCATTAACGCTTACAATACATTTTCTGTTCCCTCTGCCATCATAGAATACCAGCCAAACAAACTATTGTTATTTGCCGAAGACAGTATCCGTCAATTTTCAGATGGTCAACTCAGCGCTATTCTTGGCGTCAATAGAAAATTAATAATGAGTGAATCTTTAGAGGAAAAAGTGTACTTGGCTTCTGGCAACTCCATCCTTGTATATCAATTCAATGACCAAGGCAAGGTTTCCTTTATCACAGAAAAAAAATACCCTTTCAATATTCGAATATTTTGCAAAACCGGTAAACGATTTGCTATTACTTCGCTGAATGGGAATACCTATTTACTGGATAAGAATACACTTGAAATTGCTGAAATCATTTCTGTTGCGGATGGCACACCAACTAGAAATGTATTAGAAGACAAGGATGACAATATCTGGCTATCGACCATTGACAAGGGAATGATTAAAATTCAGAAAAAAAGAATTTCATCCATCGATAATAAGTCACTCCAACAAAATTTCAATGCCCTAATAAAAACAAAAAATATTTTTGTAGGCAACAATAACGGGGAAGTATATAGCTATGATGGATTGTATGCAAAAAAACTCGCCTTCTCCAACGACAAAAATATTGACACTTGGGTACGAAATATAATTGCTACCAAATATGGAATTTATGTGGCCACGCAATCAGGTTCTTTTTTAATCAACGAAAAAACCTTCCAAATAGAAAGCTCCTTCAAGGGCATGGAAAGCAGAAGCACAAAAGCCGTTGCCGTAGTGAACGATTCTATTGTTTTACTAGGGGGCCATGCTTTTGCATTTACCTATAATATTAAAACAAAAAAAGTTGTTGATAGTATTGCCAAAAGAGTAGTAAGCTTGGGCAGCGATTTATCTGGCAATATATATATTGGTAGCAATGAAGGATTATACTTATGGAAAGATAAAAAATTGATGGCGCTGGCCGAACAAAGAAAAGGCTTCTCCTATAAAATAAGCGCCCTCGCTTGTTCGCCCGACAACCTAATGTGGGTGGGGCTGGGTTCAGATTCACTGATGCTTATGAAAAACAATCAATGGATTGCGTCTATCCCTTTGGGTGATATTATCCCTGGCAATATTTGCAAATCGCTTTGTTGTGTAAAATCAGGAGAACTCTGGCTAGGTACTAATAAAGGATTAAACAGGATTTATTATAGTTATAAAAAAGGGGTATTTACTTATACCAATACCTATTTTGGAACATCCGATGGATTGATTGGAGAGCAAATCAATGATATTGCTATACAAGATAGCACCGTATATGTAGCCACCAATGCGGGCATCAGCTATCTGCCCGTAAATATTCAATTACCCATTTCCGATATTCCTAGTTTTGTTTCTTCCGTAAGCATCAATAGCAAGCCCGCAGAATTAAAGGAATTGTATACCCTCAACTATGACGAGAATAATATTACCATTGTTTTCTCGGGTGTAGACCTGACTGGCTTTATACCACTATTTGAATACAATGTAAACAATGGGAAATGGGAAAGAACGGAAAAAATTGAATTGAAAAAACTACCCCCTGGTATTTATACTATTAAAATACGCGCCATTCGAAGAGATGGCAAACCGAGTAATAATATGGCCAGTCTTGAATTTGAAATAAAACCCGCTTTCTGGCAAAGCAGTTGGTTTTGGATTTTATTGGTAGGTGCTTTATTGGCGGCGGTTCTTTACTTACAACAAAGCAGAAATAAACAAAAACAAAAAATAGTATTAGAAAAAGTGTTGACAGAAAAAAGAATGACAGAATTAGAGATGCAGGCACTGAAAGCACAAATCAATCCGCATTTTGTTTTCAATTGCCTGAATAGTATTAAAGGTTTTATTTACGATAAGGATTACGCGCAAGCAGATAAATACCTCGATAAATTTTCTGAACTCATGCGCAGTACCATTGATAATTCAGATGCGTCTATTATTTCATTGAAAGATGAAATAATATATCTCGACAATTATCTATTACTGGAAAAATTAAGATTTGAAGACCAGTTTGAATACCTCCTCCAAATTGACCTATCATTGGATAAAGTAAATGTATTTGTGCCCGCCATGCTGCTGCAACCCTATGTTGAAAATGCCATCCGTCATGGCATTCGTTTTCTGGAAAATAAAAAAGGCTTAATACAAATTAAAGCCGAACAGGAAACTGGATACCTAGTTTGTAGTATAGATGACAATGGTATTGGAAGAGAAAAAGCGAGTCAACTCAAAAGCCGTCAACACATCGAATACCAAAGCAAAGGAATGCATATATCTAAAAGAAGAGCCGAATTGTACCATATCAAGCAGGAAGTGATTGATAAAAAAGACATCGAAGGAAATTCACTGGGAACCACTATCATTGTAAAAATTCCATTAGCCCTAAAGCCATGATTCAAAGTATCATTATCGACGACGAGGCCAATAATAGTAAGCTATTGCAAAATATGCTGGCCATGTACTGTCCACAGGTACAAGTAATCGCCAGTACTACAGATGCCAAAGCCGGCATCAAATTAATCAACGAATATCAGCCTCAATTGGTTTTCCTAGATGTAGAAATGCCCCAATTCAATGGATTTGATTTGTTGAAAGAACTAGAACCCGTACATTTTGAAACCATCTTCGTAACAGCTTATAGTCATTATGCTATTGCTGCCTTTGAACACCATGCAAGTGGTTATATCACCAAACCGGTGAATAGCGATAAACTCATCGCAGCCGTTAATACTGCCATCAAAAGAATTGAAGAAAAAAATATCAATAAAAACCTATTCTCCTTATTAGAACAAAATAGCAGACAGTCGGCGCCTGATAAAATACCCTTGTCAACAAGCAATGGACTAATCTTTGTTAAACTCAGCGACATTATGTACTGTGAAAGCAGTGGCAACTATACCAATTTCTTTTTGGTAGATGATAAAAAAATAATGGTCAGCCGGCAACTAGGTGAATATGAAAAACTATTACCCGACAGCCATTTTATCCGCATTCATGATAAATACATCATCCAGCTGAGCTATATCAAAGAATACATCAAGGGCAGTGGCGGTGAAGTGGTATTGGAAAATGGCAAAGAGATTCCCGTAGCCACCCGCAGAAAAGAAGAATTGCTGGCTAGGTTCGAAAAATGGATTAAAAGAAAAGCTTAAGTGTTGCGCGCTTATACAATCGATTCACCCGCTTATACATTCTAACAGATTCTGAAAAAGTTTAATGCAATCTTTAGGTTGCAATAAAACTTCCTTCATGAAGCAACTCAAACTACTGCTATTACTGAACTGCTTTGCACTCTTTGCAAGCGCTCAGATCAGCCAGATTAAAATCGTCAGTTTTCAGGTTAAGAATGTACTGCCAGCAAAAATTGATGACTGGAATACGGTGCCTGCTGCACTACTATTAACTGCTCAAAAAGTACCCACGGTACAATTGCGCGAACCAAAATTGGTATTGCAAATAAGAAGCAATGGCGCCATCATTTGTGGCAACAATGCATCCAACGCTATTCCGATGGGCAGTTTCGACGTAAAAACTTTCACCACCGCTGAGCTTACAGGATTGCTGGGCAATTGTACAACACTCAAGGAAGGCAATTACCAACTCTGTGTGCAATTCTTCAACCTCGATCGCATTGCCATCAGTAATGAAATATGTAAAGACTTTAGGGTAGAAGTGCCCAAAGCAGAAGATTATGCAGCCCCCACTTTAATCAACCCCGAAAACGGACAATTCATTGCTAAAAAAGATATTCTAAAACCCATTAGTTTTCGCTGGACTCCCCTGGTACCCAAACCAAAAGAGCCCGTTACCTATCGCTTGAAAGTTTGGCAACTCATGCAGGGCCAAAATGGTTTACAAGCCATGAAGAGCAATACACCCATTATCGTTAAAGATGTACAAAATATTACGCAGGCCACCATTACCGGTATAATCACTGGACCTTGTCGCCCTCCATATTTGTGCGACTTTATCTGGCAGGTGCAGGCCTTGAATAAAGATGAAAAACCCATTGGTAGAAACAATGGTAACAGTGATGCCTACACGTTTAAAATATTAGACGATAACATCAATACCAAGATTGATAGCGTGGACATTGGTTGTTGTACCAATGGCAAACAAAATATTTATATTAAAATCAGCAATCTTCACCTCAGCAATCAAGCACAAGTAACCGCTATTAAATATAGGGTAAATGGTACCGGACCACTAACCGTGTTAAGTCCTACCGTTCCTGTTACACCCAATACCATTGCCGCCAATAGTTCGCAGGTATTTACTGCTTCCATCAATTGTGTGGACAGTATGAAAACCATTAAGTTTATTGTAGATGCCATCTGGCCTACCGACCCCGATAATGTCAATAACGAAACGGCCTGGGATACCTTGCATTGTGCCTGCGACGCCTGCGATGAAAAGCATTTTACACTGAATGTACCCGCACCAGCACAAATCAGTTATAGTAATAATAACCTTTCCTTTAACCAAGGCATTACGGTTGTTACCACACCGAGCAAAACCATCAAAACCATCAAGGCTGAGTTAGTGTATTTTGAAATGACGCCCGAAAATGATTATTGTATTCCTTGTAATAAAGATGCCGCCACCTATGGACATTTCGCCAACGGAACCAATAGTATGCAATGGATTGGAACAACCAACCCATTGCCAATTGCTATTACCACACCGCAACTAACGCCTTGTTGCAGTGCCAATTTTAAATGGTGCATCCGTTATAAAATCGAATTCAGTGATTGTACTACCTGTAATAAACTGGTTTGTTATGAGAAGAAAAAAGAAGGTTGTACCAATCCATTAAATAACAATCCAAAATAACTGATATGAAGAAGATATTCACGATTATACTTGTATTGTTTGCATTTACTTCGGTGGATGCACAGCAACAACCCGTTGGCTGCTGTCCAAAATTTTCGCTATTGGCCGATTTTCAGCCCTGCGATAAAAATAAAACCTGCGAACAAGGAGCAGTGGGAAATGGAACTGGCAATCCTACCAATGGTTCAAGGGACATGATTATTGCCTGTAAAAATCAAACCCATCGTTACTTGGCCATTCCAAATATGACTGGCTACAGTTATGTATGGACGATAGTAGGTGGTACGCCTACCAGTTTTACCGGCAATCCCGCCATTATCACCTGGGGCAATAGCAATCAAGGATTTATTCAAGTTATTATTACCAGTGCAGATGGAAGCTGCCGCGATACTATTCAAAAGAAAGTATGCTTAATCGATGGTCCTACTGCTGGTTTTACTTTTAGTCCCAACCCTGTTTGCTTTGGATCGCCTGTTTGTTTTAGCAGTGCTCCTTCATTGGGTGCTTCTGGTTATTATTGGGATTTTGGAGATGGTACTTATTCCAATGATCAAAACCCCTGTCATACTTATGCCAGTGCTGGAAATTATAACGTGGTATTGACCGTATCTGGATCAACCATTGATTCAATGGGCAATTTCACTGATTGTGGATGCAGGGATACTGCCAAGGCCATGGTAGTTGTAAGCAGCAAGAAAGGAATTGAAATAACTACTACCGATTGCCGTAAAATGCTATGTGCAGGCGACACCGTAAAATATTGTACCACCAATACTGGTTGTACCGGTTTGACTTGGGTAGTGAATGGTGGTACTATTTATAGTGGACAGGGAACCACTTGTGTTACTGTTATCTGGAATCAGCCAAGCACTTATCCAACTTCAGTTACCCTCAATGCCAGTTGCCCAGGCACTTGTGGCAACACGGCTACATTGAATGTACCAGTACTCTATCCGAATTTGCCCATACAAGGACCCAATATTGTTTGTCCGGGTGCAAGTGCTACCTATTCATTACCTGCCCTGCCCGGTACTTTTTATCATTGGTCCTTAAGTGGGGGTGGTAATATCGCTGGATATGACAGCAATCACAATGTGATCAATGTAATTTGGAATAGCAGTCCCGGTGGAATGTATATACTCACTTGCAATTATAATAACCCGTATACTAATTGCAGTGGTACCGATACCATTGGAGTATACATCAAACCAACTTTTAAATTAACAGGTCCTAGTCCGGTTTGTACCAATCAAACAGTTTTTTATACCGCAAATGGTGCGGCTACTGGTTGGACATTCAGCCCTGCCACTGGTTTTACCAATACGCCCATTGGACCCAATCAACAACAAATGAATTGGAGTAGCCCGGGCAATTATACCATTACTACTTATCCAGCCATCCCTACCAATTACTGTACGCCTTCTGCCAGTATCAGTGTAGTGGTTAACCCCACACCAGTATTGACTCCGATTGTGGGCAGTAATATCGTGTGTCCATCACAGTTATATAATTACAGCGTGAGCAGTAATATAGCTGGCGGTTCTTTTAACTGGATATTTACCAGTGGTACGGGAAATATCGCTCCATATGGACCAGGCAACAATGCCGCTTCCGTAAACTTTACTGGTGCAGGTCCATGGATTTTACAGGCATCCCATACCGTTAGTGGATGTACCGGATCTACCACACTAAGTATTTCTAAAGTACCAGCACCTCCTGCCATTACCCTGGTACCCGGTGGTAGTATTTGCAGTGGCGGCACCGTTACTGCTTCTGTTACAGGCGCTGTTCCTCCGGGAGGATATACCTGGAGTTGTACACCTGGCGCTGTTTTAACCGGTGGCCAAGGAACCACCAGTGCAACCTTCACTGTCAACAGTAATGCAACTATTACTATCAGTAGCTGCGGTGGTAGTAGTAGCGCCAATCTTAGCATTAGTCCCGCCACTGTTACCATTACCAAGGTAAATGGTACTTGCTCGGCTACCTTAACTGCATCACCCGGTGGTGGTACATATAATTGGTTCTTATCGGGCAACCCTGTTGGCTCAGGCAATCCTATTACCATTACACAAAATGGTACTTATGTAGTGCAAGCCAATTATGGCGGTTGCATTGCCACCAACCAAATAATTGTTACGGGTATTACTCCTGTAGTTGCATCTATCAGTGCAACGGGCAATCTCTGCAATGGCAATGTAACCTTACAGGCACCCATACCCGCAAATTGCCCGGGGGCAACTTTCACCTGGAGCAATGGGGCGGTGGGTAATCCCATCACTGTTTCTACCCCCGGCAGTTATTTTGTAACGGTTAGTTGCAGCAATGGCTGTACAGCAGTATCCAATACCATTAACGTACAGGCTTGCCCAAGTGGTACTGGTGGCAGCTGTATCAACGACCTGGTAATCAGTACAAGTAATTGTGCCAACCCTGTTGCCCTTACCACCAATATCCCCGCTGGTTGTACACCCGTTTCTACCAGCTGGTTATATGGCGATGGTTGGGGTGGCAGCACCGGCAATCACTTCTATACTAACGTTGGCGCATACACTGTTTTTGCCGTCATGACCTGTAGCAATGGCAGTAAGCATTGCGATACGGTAAATGTAACCGTGCCCATGGTTGATTCTTTCACCAGCGTTATTAGCTGTGGATTCAATGCCTGGAATATTCAGTTACAAGACGCTTCTATGTACTTGCCTGCGTATGCAGGGTACAGCATTAGCTGGACAACCAGTTGCGGTACATTATCAGCCACCAATATTCCCAATCCGGTACTAACGGTTCCCTTTGGTTGCAATCCAACAGTAACACTAACTATTTCAAAAAATGGCTGTACACTCGTGAAGTCATTCACTTATAATTTCCCAAATACTCCACTCAGCATCAACGGACCAGCCACAGTATGTAAGGATGTCAATAATGTTTTCAGCAGTAGTTATACCACGGGTGTATTGAGTTATGCCTGGAATTTTGGAGATGCTACTACCGGTGTTACCAATCCTATCACCCATGCATTTAATGGCACCCCTACCAATCCGATCATTAACCTTAGCATTACTGATCAATATGGTTGTGTATTCAGTACTACCAAACCAATTCTTGTAAATATTCCAACGCCATTAACCATTAGCCCTTCTCCTATTGTTAAAATTTGTCCCGATTGTCTTCCACCGGTAACACTTAATACCAATCCGGCTGGAAGCTTCAGCGGATTTCAATGGTATCAAAATGGCAATCCTATCACCGGTGCTAATTTGGCTACTTACCAACTATGCAATTTCAATGCATCTGGTAATTATTGGGTAACTGCCATCAGTTCCAACAATAACTGTCCGGTAAAATCCGATACGGTAAAAGTGGTGTACAAGCCCAAGCCCATTGCTCAAATTCAAGGTGCTTCGGTACAATGCGGTGTGGGTGCTGGCCCTTATTATATCAACCTGCAAAATGCCGGTGGACTAAATACAAATTATTTATACAACTGGACAGCTACCGGTCCTGGTACTGTTAGCTTTAGTCCCGATAACCTGCAATATTATGCCAGTGCAAGTACCAGTCAATTGGGTACCTATCAATTCATACTAACAGTAACGGATACCAGCACTGGTTGTGTGGCCAAAGACACTTTCTGTGTATGGCTTTACCTGAGTCCAACAGTTACCGTAACAGCACCCACCGCCATGTGTGAAGGAAATTCCTATACCCTGACGGCCAATGCTAGTCCGGCCAACCCTAATTATATTTATCAGTGGAGCAATGGAGCCACTACCCAAAGCATCACTACCAGTCAGCCGGGCAATTATTTTGTAAATGTGGTAAACCCTGTAAGTGGTTGTGTTGGTTATGCTTTTGCCGGAACTATTCACAAGCGGCCTTATACCGACCTCTTCCCGCTGGGATGCGATACCCTTTGTGATACCGCTAAATTGATACCACCATTGCCACTGGCACCGGGTCAAAACTACAATGGAGTATATATTATCAAATGGTATGTAGATGGTAATCTCTATTTCACCGGACCTGTATTGAGTTTAACAGGCTTGAGCCTTGGCCAACACCAGATATATATTGTAGTCACCAATATCGCCACCGGCTGTAGCAGCACTTCAGGTAAATACGATTTGTTTATCAAACATTGTGGTGACTGCGATTGTAAAGAAAGCCATTGGGGTGCCATTACAATAAACAAAGGAGAGCAACCGCTCATTAATGCAAATATTGGCGATGGTCAAAAGCCCTTGGATTGTGGACAAGCTTATCTGCTTACCTGCAACCAAGTATATACCATCAATGCTACTTATAATTGCAAGGATACCAGCTGTCCTCCAAAAGTCACCTATGCATTACTGTTACCAAACAACACTACACAAACAGGCAATGTAAGCTTCAGCTTTACCCCTAGCCTGAATGGGGTGTATGTACTCACCTTATATGGATGGTGTGGTGGAAAAATATGCGATAGCTGTGTAATCAAGTTTGAAGTAACCTGCAAACCAGATTGTGATTGCAAAGGAAGTAAATGGGGTGAAAAAACTTTTACCCTCAACAATATCACCAAGCCCATACCTTGTATGAAGCCAGCTGATAAAGCGCTAGTTGTAAAATGCAAAAGCCCCATCAGCCTGAATGCAAATTATAACTGTGCCGACCCTATTTGCAATAGTGCTGTTACTTATACACTGGCGCAACCTTCGGGCACTACCACTGGTACAATGCCACTCAACTTTACGCCTAGCCAAACTGGTAATTATAGTGTTACCCTATATGGCTGGTGTGGCAATAAAATTTGCGATAGCTGTGTGGTAAGGTTTATAACAGATTGTCCCGTTGATACCGCTTGTTGTCCTTATGATATAAAAGTGGATACCACAGTGGTGAAATATGATTATGTACAAATTCCCAATGCAACGTTATTGACCGAATCTTTTAGCATCAGTGGATTAAGTACAGCAAACATTACAGAAGTAAGGGCCTCTGTGGAGAGATATACCATCACCGATAATTTTGGTAAAGAGTGTATGAAATGTGTGAACCTGCCTTTTACATGGGCGAGCACAGCATCCGCAACCCCAATTGGTACCGTGCCTGGAAAGATTACCACTTATGGTGGTGGCAGTATTCCTTCTTTTAATGGAGCAGGTACGGGTGCTTATCAAAATCCAAGAGAAATTATCTGGAACAATGGCAGCAATTTCAGCATCCCTAACAATACCAATATCGGCATCAATTTTATTGTACCACCGGTGCCAGCCATTGATTGTTGCGAATTGAAAGGAAGAATCTGTGTGAAATTTATATTCCGAGACAATGATTGCAAAGAATGTGAAGTAATCAGATGCTTTGAATTTGTGATTAGGAAAAAATAAAATTTATGAGGAAAAAAAATCAATCACTCGTTTTGTTGATGCTGCTATCCACACTGGCCGCAGCACAAACCACGACTCCCAAAATAAAAGTCAGTGGCACCATGGGCGTGAACTATGAAGGCTATGGATTGAATAGAAATCCTGCTGGCTGGACGGGGTTTAGCCAACGCAAACCCTGGAATCAGGTAAGGTTTAATTTTCAACCCACTATTACTACGCCCAAGTGGAGCCTGCCTTTTAATTTTAATTTTGCCACTACCCCCACCAATGCATTTGGTCCATTTGCAAATATTGGCAAACAAAATATCGGGCAGTATATCAGCAATCCAATGAATAATTTTGCGGTCAATCCAACTTACAAATGGGCCGAAATTCAATTGGGCACACAGTACCTCAACTACAGTAATTTAAGTACGGGTGATATTGGCATCTTTGGTGCAGGGGTTGATTTAAAACCTGGAAAATTTAGGGTTAAATTTTTCAAAGGTATTTCACAACAAGGCATCAATTTTTTTAGTGGCGGACCGAATGGTAGTTATAAAAGAAAAAATTGGATGGCGCAATTGGGTGTAGAAAGAGAAGGGAAATATGAATTGAGTTTCAACTTTGCTAAAGGGAAGGATGATGTAAATTCAATTACCAGTCCACCGCCAGGTTTGAAAGCACAGGAAGGATTTACCCTCAGCATGGTTACTAAAATTAATTTTACCAAGGGTTGGTACATGAATGTAGAAGGAGCCCAATCGTTGTATACCAAGGACCTTGCGCAACCCCTTACCAATTTAATCAAATCTTTCAAACCATTTTTAGAAGCTCGTAGCTCTACTGTTAAAGATTATGCAGGGGAAGGAATGATTGGTAGAAAATCGAAAGATTTTGATATTGGATTAAAAGTAAAATACCTCGGTGCTGGATTTCAAACAGTAGGCTATCCATTTTTGCAACCCGATCGTATAGACTATACCGTTAACACCCGCTTCAATGCATTTAAAAATAAAACCAACGTAACGGCTAGTATCGGTCAAAGAGTAAACAATGTTAGCAATACCAGTTTAAGGGCCAAACAATTCATTGGCAACCTCAATTGGTTTTCGCAAATCGATGACCACTGGTCGGTGAATATCAATTACAATAATTTCGGGTTTCAAAGCAATAGCGGCATCAATCCCTATGGCATTAAAAATGTAAGCAATGATCTGGGCATTAATCCAACCTATACCTGGAGCAATGAAAAGATGATTCACCTATTAAGCCTGAGTTATAATTATAGTAAATACGATGAAAGAGATGTGCTTACTGGTTTAATTACTTCTAATAATACCCACACGGCCTTGCTTACATATGTTCCTACTTATCTTAGTAAAGACATGACCCCCGATTTTACGGTGATGTATTTTCTAAACAAATTACCCGGATTCAAAACCAGCTTACTCACCGTAAGTTCAGGACTTTCGATGCCGGCTGCTAAAAAGAAATTGCAGTTGCGTGGTCAATTGCAATATACTTTCAGCAAAAACAATAGTTTCACTGGTAACAATAATTTCATTGCCAGCTGTAGCATTGATTGTAAAATGAATAAAAAATTAACCTGGACCAATTATTTAGCCACTAATTATTTTAAATACGGAAACGAAATTATTCCCAATGGCGCCAATTACCTGGAAAGCAATTTCCGTACGGGCCTGCAATATCGTTTTGGAAAATAAACATCATTTATATGAAAAAAATATTTGTACTAGCATTTTCACTGTTCCTTTTGCAAATGAGCAAGGGACAATTGACGATTAATTTTGTCATGAGTGCTACTCCACCTTCTGCGATAACATCCTGGAATGATAAAAAAGAAGTATTGAGTTTATTTGTATCCCCTGCGCAGGGTATTCAATTGACCTATAAAATAAAAACTGAAATTAAATTAAGCGATGGTACCGTCATCGGCCGAACCGATTTGGCCAGGGCCGCCACTTATACCGCGGCTAGTACCAATACTGTTTATTATGCAGGCGATGTGATTCCATTGGAGAACATGATTTTTACCGGTAAATACAAAACGGGGTTGGAACGTACAGGTAAATTGCTCAGTGATAATTACCAGCTTTGTGTGAGTTTGGTGAGACCCACTGATTATAGTCCGGTAGCAGATGAAAAATGCAGAAGCTTTTATCTCGCTTCTTTACAATTGCCCATCTTAATAAAACCAAGCAACGAAGAAGTATTAGATGCTGCCGTGGCCAACCAAGTTATTATCTTTCGCTGGTCGCCCGTGGTACCAAGGCAAACACTACCGGTAAGGTATAGACTAAATGTAATGGAAGTATTAGACCATCAATCCGCCATGCAAGCATTTAGAAGCAATCAACCCCTACTCAGTACCGAAATCAGGGGCACTACACAATATAACTGGCAGGTACAAGGCATCATTAATTGTTGTTCCACCCCCTTGCCAGGAGATACTATTATTGTACCCATTCAATCGGCTAGCCCTGCTACGCTGGCAGCAGGTAGTTTTAAAAAATATGTATGGACAATTCAAACCCTCGATCAGCAAGGCCGGGCTTTGGGAGATGGAAATATAAATGGAGACGGCGTAAGTGAACCAGCTATCTTTTATGTAAGCAAGCACAGCAAATAATAGAAAAGTAAAAAGCGTAGTATCGTTTAGTCTTACCCGTAAGTACCACTAAACGACGCTACGCCTAAACCACTAAACGTCTCTGCGCCTAAACAATTTTTTTTACTACCAATCCGCCATATATACAATCCTGTTCTTTACCTGTGGGTAGATCTTACGATACAATTCATTTAAAATATCTTGCTTAGCAGGCACATTGTACCTTCTATTATTCACCAAATTCCAATCACTGCTACTCAAGGCCCTGCTATCGCCAGTAAAAGTAGCAGACTCTTCTTGCCAACTATAGTCTTCGCGATAACTATTATAGGTAATATTTTTACGGCTAATCAAATCTTGAATATTCAAATCCATCTGACCACGTGCATTGAATGATTCTCTATTCACAGTAAGCGTAGCGTAAACAGTTTGATATATTTTATTGCCACTACTGTCTTTTCCATTCTCTACTTTTTTATTGAGGTTCTTCGTATAAGAATAAATAGAAGGACGGGGTATATCTAGATTGCGAAGGGTAAGATCAATCAACCAATCGGGTTTTACATTTTCTCTGCGTGCTTCCCACTCGGTATAAAAACGGGCAGGATAACGATTGCTGCGATATCCACCCAAATCACGAATCAGGTTTTGTTGAAAATAGTCATTACTATAACTATAGCCGGTATTACCCCAACCCGAATTATTAAAATAAGAATTATCCTGAATTGGATTAATAATTACATTCACCACGGCCAGGTTATAAGCCTGCTCCATCTTAGCACTAGATTCTTTGTAGTTTATTACAAATTGCGAAGCCTTCTTAAAAAAATTATACGACTTCTTCGCATTGTCTCTGCCCGTGTACAATAAAAATTCGGAGCCCTTTAAATAATAATCTTCTGCCGCCAATTGCTTACAACTATCTATTTGATATAAATAAGAATGGGGGTTTACCAACCTAAATGCAGGCGATGAATTTACAATTGCATCGTGCATATTTTGCAAAGTGTTATAGCTATTAAGAATTTTATCCCATCGGCTAATATCACGCAAAGCACTATACGATTCTATAATCTTAAGGTGGCGCGTTGCTGCCTGAGGATATAAAACTGGCAGGGCAGCCAATGCATCGGCATCGGTAGCTGATTTGTTGAGGCGTTTTACTACATCAAACAAAGTGCGGTCCTCATCGGCACGTGCTAGATAGTTTTTGCTGGACTTACAGCCTGCCAGTAAAAAGAATAAGGCAATGAAGGGTAAATATCTTTTCATAATTTGTTTCCTCCTATAAGCGTATCATTCAAATTAGGTACCAGCCAATGCAAGCAGCACCTGTTTATACTTATTTTAACATTTCTCGCATGCTATAATAATGGCTGGATTTAATTAAAGTATTTCCAAACAAGGGCGGAAATCTTTTTCGTCAGCAGCCAGGCCTCATTATTATCAGACCAGGATTTATCCTTATTATTATTTGTAAAGATACTAAGGATATAAGGCTTCCTTGCCATCACTAATAATACTTCGCTGCGACTGGCATCCACGGCGCCGTTTTTAGAGGCCACAAAAATATTGGCCGGAATTTGTGAAAGGGCTTGTTCATCCCAATAATTCCTGCCCAACAATCGAATCATTTTTTTTGAAATACTATCACTTATTATTTGACCCTTGTACATTTTCTCTAAGAGCAAGCCCATTTCAGCAGGGGTTGTTTGCCCCCAACCATATTGCAAACGATTGGCTTCTCTGCCGGGGGTTCTGCTATTTACCCTGGTCTGCTGAAAACCCGCCTCCATCAATAGCTCATTGATACGTTTACCCGTTCCTGCTAGTTTTTGCAGCCAGAGACTGGCGGTATTGTCACTGGTAGACAACATGAGTAGGATGACCTTGGCCAATTCAATGCGACTGCTGTCTTTTAAATTAGTAGTAATATCGGCTCCACTATATGCTAATGAGTCGCGATAAACCAATGTTTGATGATAATCGAGCTCCCCTTTTGCTAGTTTTTCGAGCACGCCCCATAAAATGGGTATTTTTACAATACTGGCCATAGGAAAAACCGAATCTGCATCGAGGGAAACTACTTTATTGTTTTTTAAACACTTGATATACACGCCAATATCACCATTAAAGTCCTTCAGTAAGGGGGCTATTTTTTGGGTTAAACGCTTCTCTACGGACTGAGTATAGCCATTAAAAGTCAATAAAAGCAGGATTACCAATGCGCGTGTATGCATGCAAACAATTTCGTGAATAAAATTACGTTTTTTACAATTACAGCAAGGGCCATTTTACTAATCATACAATGGCTTAACAATATAAACCCTAACATATTCACAAACCTAAACAGCTTTTGATATTGACCTGAAACCCTGTGCTATCAAACATATTAATACAAACTTGCACCTATTAATTGTTTAATTTGGTATTCTTCATTATCTTCCACGCTGATTAAGGATTAAAGAGCAGCATATGCAGAACTTATTTAATAAAGACCCCTATTTCGAAATTGTTGACCGTCTGATGAAACTTACACCAGATTCAAAGGCCTTGTGGGGAAAGATGGACGTGGCGCAAATGCTTGCCCACTGCACCGAAGCATTTAGGATTCCCCTAAGCAATAAAAAAATGAGTCGCAATTTCATTGGCCTCTTGTTTGGACCCATTGCAAAAAAATCCTTGCTCAGCCAAAAGCCCTACAAACACAGCCTGCCCACCGCCAGCAATTTTAAAATAAAAGACGAAAGAGATTTTTATATTGAAAAACAAAATCTCATGACCATGATGGCCAAATTCTATAGCGGAGGTCCTAATTATTTAGGCAACCTGGTACACCCCTTCTTTGGTAAACTAAGTGGAGAGGAATGGGGCATTGCCATGCACAAACACCTCGATCATCACTTTAAACAATTCGGCGTTTAATTTATTCGTGCATACACAGCACAGGTAAGTGCGTGTGATAAATCAAGTCCTTGGTTTGGCTGCGCTTAAATATCTTATCCATTAATTTATGCTTCTGTGGTATCACCACCACCCAATCTATTTTTTCTTTTTCTGCAAACCAATTAATGCCATTGGTAACATCGTCCGATAAGATGGTTTGATAAGTTGGTTTTAAATCCTTCAACAACTCGGTGATATAAATCGCCTCTTCTTTACCTTCTGGTGACAGTGAAGTACTATTATAAATTATATTCAACACAAATAATTCGGCACGAAAATCGGTGACAACAGTTTTCAATGGTTCAATGGGTGAAGTAGCAATCAGTTTAGAATAATCGCAGGCAAAACCAATTTTTCTAATCGGAATAAAATCGGCCTTGGGTGGCACTACCAGTACCGGATAAGCGAGCTGTTGCACAGTACGTATAGTATTACTGCCTACTACAAATCGGGTCAAGGCGTTTTTACCAGAAAGTCCCATTACAACCATATCGGGTTTCAACTCTTCGCAGAATGCCGTTAAGCCCTCACTCAAAGTGGTATTCTCTGCTTTGTATTTAATAGTAACAAGCGGTTTTATCTTGGACTGTATCCTTTCTTTAAAAGCTGCTAATTCATATTCAGCAGCCTGTTGCATTTCATTCAAGTTTACAAAAGGATAGCCTACATCTGAAACAGGAATGATTACTTCGTAAGTATGGTATAGCCATAATTCTGCACCATAAAAAGCAGCTAGGTTGCCAGCATACTGTGCCGCGTTTTCTGCTGCTTCAGAAAAATCGACAGGGGCTATGATCCTTTTCATACAGTAGAATTTTATAACCCAAATCTATAAATTGAACCTTATTTTCTATATGACTAACATCAGTCTCTAATATGATTTATGAAAATAGTTTTATAAAGCAACCAAGCGCTTGGCCGCCGCCTCCAGGGTAGCTTCCTGCTTGGCAAAGCAAAAACGCAATACCCTGTGATCGGTGCCATCACTGTAAAAAGCAGCCGTTGGAATAGTGGCCACCCCAAATTCACGAGTGAGCCGCTGCGCAAATGCTTTTTCTGGCTCATCGCTGATGCCGCGGTAACTATATAATTGAAAATAACTACCATGCGATGCAATGGGTTGCAAACGGGTAGCTGCCATCAGGCCGGCAAAATAATCGCGCTTCTTTTCTAAAAAACGACCCAATTGTAAATAGGGTTCTTTTTGTTGAATAAATTGGGCCAAGGCATATTGTACCGGACTATTACAAGTAAAACAATTGAACTGATGCACTTTCCTGAATTCGCCCATCAAGGCTGCAGGTGCTACACAGTAACCCAATTTCCAGCCGGTACAATGATACACTTTGCCAAACGAAAAACAAACAAAACTCCGCTCCCATAAATCGGGATAACGCAAGATGCTCTGGTGCGGTAGCTCATCGAAAATCAAATGCTCATACACTTCATCACTAATGATGAAAATATCGGTACCAGCTACCAGCTGTCGCAACTGCTCAATATCATCGGTACTCAATACCGCCCCCGTAGGGTTGTGCGGCGAATTGATGATAATGGCCTTTGTTTTGGCATTGACTTTTGACTTCGCCAAGTCCCAGTCTATCGTGTATCCCTTACTGTTATCTTCGGGATATTTCATGGGAATGGGCACCGGAATGGCGCCATTGATTTCGATATTCGGAATATAACTATCATAGGCCGGCTCAAATAATATCACTTCGTCGCCAGGCTGTAAAATAGTAGTGAAGGCGGTATAAATAGCATAAGTGCCACCAGGCGTAACCGTAATATCAGTATCTGGATTAATGGGATGCCCATATAAACCCGTTATCTTTTCAGCTAAGGCATTCCGTAATGCCGGCAAACCATTCATGTGTACATACTGGTTATTGCCATCTCGCATGGCTCTATTCACCAAGTCAACCAATGCCTCACTCATCGGAAAATCGGGGAAGCCCTGACCCAGATTGATGGCCTTGTGCTCCAAGGCCAAGGAACTCATCACGGTAAAAATGGTGGTACCAACATGCGGAAGTTTACTGATAATAGCGGGCATACTAAAGCTGTTTTGATTACCCAAAAATACTGCTTATAGTAATGAAAAGAGGAAATAGCAAATAGCGCCGTTATACTGCATACATAGAACCTGTACCCACTGCATATAAATTGTTTTTGGCCAAACGCTTGTTGGGGGTTTTAGCAGTACGGCTGCGATAGGCCAATATAAGAAGCGGAATACACCAGGCTATTTTTGAAAGTATAGCCGTAAAGTCCTGAAAAAAGCGTGCATTCTTTGCCGGTACTTCATTGATGCTGCCATTAACAGCCATCAAGCCATTGCCAAACTGATAATCTAGGTTCTTAAACCTACTGGCATCATAATATTTTTTTAATTGATCGGCCTGGCCCATCCAATTGATTTCTTTTCTTTCTTCTAAAGTCATATTGGGTTCCATATTGGCATCTAAATAATACCAATTACCAGCCACTTGCGCTTCCATGGCATAATGATGCTGAAAGCCAACACTGCGATACGTAATCTGCTTGCGGCGGAATATTTCCATCATCACCATGCTCTGCTGACTACATGCCGCATTTTCATGCTTCATGATTTCATTGGTATTCACCTTGCAACCCAATCCATATCCAATGGTTTTTTCTGCAAGCGCTGCAATAAAATTTTCGCTTAGGCTTGGGTGTGAGAAACCATGATAAAATCTTCTTGCTATAATATTTTCTACAAGGAGTGGAAAGCCGGGCGATTGTACCGACAAATGGAGTTCAGCGGCGGCCTTATCAATGTATTGCTCTAATTGATCGAGCGAATTCAGGGCAACCAGGCCGGGTTCAAATTTTTCCTTGCCATCATAAGCCAACTGGTCATTAATATCCCGATGAATAAAATTGGGAATCAATAATAGCAGGGTAAAAGCGATCAAGATCGATTTTAGCATAGCAAAGGAAGGTTTAATTAATAGTATGACTAGTGATATCTTTCGATACAGTCAGTTAATAACGTAGGGAGCAGCGGAATTAGTACCCAAGCCCCATAG
>Ga0194063_10000473_pt1 | contig 29251 bp, 27 predicted proteins | sample SepL3720m_MetaG_FD_155459 | JGI IMG/M metagenome (GOLD analysis project Ga0194063, IMG submission 155459) | Anoxic zone freshwater microbial communities from boreal shield lake in IISD Experimental Lakes Area, Ontario, Canada - Sep2016-L373-20m | ecosystem: Environmental > Aquatic > Freshwater...
CCGACGCGCTGGAGCTGGCTCGGGAAAAAGCTGCTGCGGATTCCAAGACACAAGCTGCCGAGGATGTAGCGCGCGCCGATGATCTGGCTGGCCGCAGACGGACAGCGGAGGCGGAGGCTGCGGCCATTCGCCTGATGATGTCGGCACCCGCCAAGAAGCCGCCAGTCAAGAAGGTTGAAGAGGTCAAGAAAGCAGGCCTGGCAGAGGCTGCCAAAGCCGCCAGCATCAAGGGCACCTTGCACAAGCCGGCTGCCGGCACCGCACCCGCCAAACCGGCTCGTGCCGGCGCCGGCGGAGCACCCGCCGCTGGGGCAGCAGCAGGCGCCGGCAAGGAAGTCAAGTCGGCCAAACTTTCCAGCAGTTGGGCCGGCGACCCGGCCAAGAAGAAGGCCATACCAACACGTGGCGCGGTCGGTCCTACGGGTCCGGGTCGTGCCAATAACTGGCGCTCGGGCCCGCGCGGTAAACGCGGCAACACGGGCCATGATCGCGACGACAACAGAGCGCCCGCTGCACCGGTCGAGACGCGCATTATTGAAGTCCATGTGCCCGAAACCATTACGGTGGCGGAACTGGCGCACAAGATGGCGGTCAAGGCATCGGAGGTCATCAAGCAATTGATGAAACTGGGCCAGATGGTCACCATCAACCAGCCGCTGGATCAGGATACCGCCATGATTGTGGTGGAGGAGATGGGCCACAAAGCCATTGTTGCGGCGCTGGATGATCCGGAAGCCTTTACCGACGACGAGGTGTCCAAGCAGCAGTCCGAGTCCCTGCCGCGTGCACCGGTTGTCACCGTCATGGGCCACGTGGACCATGGCAAGACATCACTGCTCGATTACATCCGACGCGCCAAAGTGGCTTCGGGCGAGGCGGGTGGTATCACACAGCACATCGGTGCTTATCACGTGGAGACGCCGCGCGGTGTCATTTCCTTCCTTGATACGCCAGGTCACGAGGCCTTTACCGCCATGCGGGCGCGCGGTGCCAAGGCTACCGATATTGTGATTCTGGTCGTGGCCGCCGACGATGGTGTGATGCCACAAACCAAGGAAGCGATCAAGCACGCCAGGGCAGCCGGTGTGCCGATCGTGGTGGCAATCAACAAGATTGACAAACCAGACGCCAATCCGGAACGTGTCAAGAATGAACTGGTGGTCGAAGAAGTGGTGCCGGAAGAGTTCGGTGGCGACTCTCCGTTCATCGCCGTCTCGGCGAAGACCGGTGAAGGCATTGACGCCTTGCTGGAGCAGGTCTTGCTGCAGGCTGAAGTGCTTGAGCTGCGTGCACCCGTGGACGCGATGGCCAAGGGTCTGGTGATTGAAGCCCAGCTTGACAAGGGACGCGGCCCGGTTGCCACGGTCCTGGTGCAGTCGGGTACGCTCAAGACGGGTGACGTGGTGCTGGCTGGCTCGACCTACGGACGTGTGCGCGCCATGCTGGATGAAAACGGCAAGAGCATCAAGACCGCAGGACCGTCGATTCCAGTCGAGATTCAGGGTCTGACCGAGGTGCCGCAGGCGGGTGACGACTTCATGGTGATGGCCGACGAACGCCGTGCCCGTGAAATTGCCACTTACCGTGCCGGCAAGTTCCGTCATACCAAGTTGGCAAAGCAGCAGGCAGCCAAACTCGAGAACATGTTTACCGACATGGCGGCGGGCGAGGTCAAGATGGTCCCCATCATTGTCAAGGCCGATGTGCAGGGTTCGCAGGAAGCGCTGGCGCAGTCTCTGCTCAAGCTCTCCACGGACGAAGTCAAGGTGCAAATGGTGTACACCGCCGTCGGTGCCATCAGTGAATCGGATGTGAATCTGGCCATTGCAGCCAAGGCGGTCATCATCGGCTTCAATACCCGAGCGGATGCCGGGGCGCGCAAGCTGGCCGAGAGCAATGGCGTCGATATTCGTTACTACGACATCATTTATGACGCAGTTGACGAGCTGAAACTGGCCATGTCGGGCATGCTGACTCCGGACAAGAAGGAAGAAGTCATTGGCACTGCCGAAATTCGCCAGGTCTTCAAGGTCAGCAAGATCGGCTCGATCGCCGGTTGTATGGTCACGTCGGGTCTGGTGCGGCGTACCTCACGGCTTCGCTTGCTGCGCGACAACTTGGTCATCTTTACCGGTGAACTGGACTCGCTCAAGCGTTTCAAGGACGATGCCAAGGAAGTCAAGGAAGGCTTTGATTGCGGCTTGAACATCAAGAATTACAACGACATCCAGGAAGGCGATGTGCTGGAGTTCTTTGAAATCCGCGAGATCGCCAGAACGCTCTAAGTCGACGTGCGCAAGAAGTCAAGCACTCCCAATCGGAGCTTCAAGGTGGCCGATCAGATCCAGCGTGATCTGACGGAGTTGATCGCGCGCGAACTCAAGGATCCGCGCGTCGGCATGGTCACCATCCAGGCTGTGGAAGTTACGCCTGACTATGCGCACGCCAAGGTGTTTTTCAGTCTGCTGGCGGGCGACATCAAGGAATGTACCGAGGGTTTGAATCAGGCGGCCGGTTTTTTGCGCGCTGGCCTGTTCAAGCGTCTGCACATCCATACCGTGCCGACCCTGCATTTTGTTTTTGATCGAACGACCGAACACGCGGCGGACATGAACGCCTTGATTGCGCAGGCGGTCGCTTCACGTTCCAAAAACGAGGATTAGCATGCTACAAGCGCCACGTGCACGGGTTGCCAGGCGCCCCGTGCACGGGGTGCTGCTGTTGGACAAGCCACTTGGCTGGAGCAGCAACGATGCACTGCAGAAGGTCAAATGGTTGCTGCGAGCGGAAAAGGCCGGTCACACCGGCACGCTCGATCCACTGGCCAGCGGCGTCTTGCCCCTGTGTTTTGGGGCGGCAACGAAGTTCAGTCAACTGCAGCTGGATGCCGACAAGACCTACGAGGCAGTGGCTTGTCTGGGGCTGAAGACCAGCACGGCGGACGCCGAAGGCAGCGTGATCGAAACGAGGCCGGTCCAGGTGGATGACGCGGCGCTGAAGCGAGTGTTGGCGCAATTTACCGGTTTGATTCGGCAGATGCCACCGATGCACAGCGCCTTGAAGAAGGATGGACGTGCTCTGTACGATTACGCGCGTGCCGGCATCGAGGTCGAGCGAGAGGCTCGTGAGGTAAGGATTATTGAACTGACGGCCACCTTGGCAGGCGAAATGCCAGGGCGAGAGCTTATTAAAATGAGGGTGAAGTGCAGCAAGGGGACCTATATCCGCACACTGGCAGAAGATATGGGGGAAGCGCTCGGCTGTGGCGCCCACCTGACTGCATTGCGTCGCACGGAAACCGGAGGCTTCGGCCTGTCACAGTGTGTGACCCTGGAAGCGCTTGAGAGCATGACCGAGCAGGAGCGGATGAAGTGCCTGTTACCGGTCGATACGCTGCTGAGCGATCACACGCCAGTTGACCTTGACGCCGAGAATTCGGGGCGTTTCCTCAGTGGATTGCGCCGGCGCGGCGCCTGGGAAGATACGGCGCAGGCAGCGGTCTATGCCGGCAACCCGCGTACCTTGCTGGGCAGTGCCCATGTCAGGGCCGGAGAACTGATACCAACACGATTGCTCAGTCCTGTCGAGATTGAGCAAATGAACAAATTTTGAAAGTGAACCATGAGCCATAAACAAATTCGCAACATCGCCATCATCGCCCACGTTGACCATGGCAAGACCACCATGGTTGACCAATTGCTGCGTCAGTCCGGGACCTTTGCCCAGCACGAGAAGGTGGTCGACACCGTGATGGACAACAACGCCATTGAAAAGGAGCGTGGCATCACGATTCTGGCCAAGAATTGCGCGGTGACCTGGAAGGAAACCCACATCAACATCGTTGACACCCCAGGTCACGCCGACTTCGGCGGCGAAGTGGAGCGAGCGCTCAGCATGGTTGACGGTGTGGTGCTGCTGATCGACGCGCAGGAAGGTCCGATGCCGCAAACGCGCTTTGTCACCAAGAAGGCGCTGGCGCTAGGTCTGAAGCCGATTCTGGTGGTCAACAAGGTGGACAAGCCCGGCTCGCGGCCGGAATGGGTTGTCAACGCCGCTTTCGATCTGTTTGACAAACTTGGCGCGACCGACGAACAACTGGATTTTCCGGTGGTCTACGCCTCCGGCATCAACGGCTGGTCGTCGATGGAAGAGGGGGCTCAGGGTGAACAGTGGGGACCCGATATGTCGGCGCTATTCAACACCATCCTCGATCACGTACCGCACCAGCAAGGGGACCCGGCGGCGCCGCTGCAACTACAGATCTCCGCGATCGACTTCTCAACCTTTGTCGGTCGCATCGGGGTGGGGCGCATCAGCCAGGGAACGATCAGACCCATGATGGACGTGGTCGTCATGGAAGGCCCGGACGGCAAGGCGGTCAAGGGCCGTGTCAACCAGGTTCTGACCTTTCAGGGTCTGGAGCGCGTCCAGACCACCGACGCGGGTCCCGGCGAAATTGTGTTGATCAACGGGCTGACCGAGATCGGCATTGGTGTCACCATTACCGACCCCGTCAATCCGATGCCGTTGCCCATGCTCAAGGTAGATGAGCCCACCCTGACCATGAACTTCTGTGTCAACACCAGCCCGCTGGCCGGGCGCGAAGGCAAGTACGTCACAAGTCGCCAGATCTGGGACCGGCTGCAAAAAGAGCTGCAGCACAACGTGGCTTTGCGCGTCAAGGAAACCGGCGAAGAGGGCATCTTTGAAGTCATGGGTCGCGGCGAATTGCACCTGACCATCCTGCTGGAAAATATGCGCCGCGAAGGCTACGAACTGGCAGTGTCCAAGCCACGCGTGGTGTTCAAGATGGTTGATGGGGAAAAGCACGAGCCGATCGAAATGGTGACAGTCGATATCGAGGAACAGCACCAGGGCGGTGTGATGCAGGCGCTTGGCGAACGCCGGGGTGACCTGTTCAACATGGAGTCCGACGGTCGCGGCCGCGTGCGCCTGGAGTACCGCATTCCGGCGCGTGGCCTGATTGGTTTTACCAACGAATTTCTGAACCTGACGCGCGGCACCGGCCTCATCTCCAACATCTTCGACAGCTACGAGGCGCACAAGGGTGAAATCGGCGGGCGCAAGAATGGCGTGCTGATTTCCATGGACGCCGGCGAGATCTTCACCTACGCACTGGGCAAGCTCGATGACCGGGGACGCATGTTTGTCAAGGCCAACGATCCGGTGTACGAAGGCATGATCGTCGGCATCCACAGCCGCGAAAATGATCTGGTGGTGAACGCCACGCGGACCAAGCAACTGACCAACTTCCGGGTCAGTGGCAAGGAAGATGCGATCAAGATCACCCCCCCGATCGAATGTACGCTGGAATACGGCGTTGAATTCATCGAGGACGATGAACTGGTCGAGATCACACCCAAGTCGATTCGTTTGCGCAAGCGCCACCTGAGTGAGAACGAACGCAAGCGTGCCAGCCGCGGACCGGTGTAGAGACTGGATTGAAACTCACTCACAACCGGGCGGTTCTGCTGATGCTGGCGGTGACCCTGATGTGGTCGATCGCCGGTGTTGTGACTCGGCATCTGGAGCATGCGCGCAGTTTTGAGGTGACGTTCTGGCGCAGCTTCTTTACCGTGCTGGCCTTGTTGGTGATTCTGCCGCTATTTCAGGGGCGCGAGGTGTTTCGCCGGATGCAGCGCGGCGGCTCGGCCTTATGGATCTCGGGCATCTGCTGGTGCGGCATGTTCACCTTCTTCATGGTTGCCATCACTCTGACCAGCGTGGCCAATGTCCTGGTAACCATGTCGATCGGCCCCTTGCTGACGGCGCTGGCGTCCCGACTCTTTATTGGCCACAAAATACCGCTGCGTACCTGGGTTTCCATTGTTGTCGCCGGCTGCGGCATTGGCTACATGTACGGCAGCCAGATCAGTCAGGGCGTCAGTGTGGTCGGTACGCTGGTGGCCCTGTGTGTACCGATTTCCGGCGCTGCCAACTGGACCGTCACGCAGCACGCGCACGCTCAGGGGCATGATGTCGACCTGATCCCGGCGGTCCTGATTGGCGCTGTCTTTTCCTGCATTTTGACGCTGCCCCTGGCCTTTCCGTTTCAGGCCTCCGGCCATGATCTGACTCTGCTGGCCGGGCTCGGCGTTGTGCAACTGGCCATCCCGTCGGCGCTTTCGGTACTGTGCGCCCGGGTTCTGAAAGCGCCTGAAGTGTCCTTGCTGGGTTTGCTGGAAGTCATCTTTGGTATTCTGCTGGCCTGGGTTGGTGCGAATGAGGTGCCGGGCGCGAATGTGCTGGCTGGCGGCGCACTGGTCATTGGGTCGCTGGCGGTCAATGAATTAATCGGCTGGAGAAACAGAGGATGAATAAAACCCCCGAACTGCCAACCGGCAACGCGGCAGAGATTGTGACGGAAGTGCATGGTCACGTGGGACTGATCACGCTCAATCGCCCGAAAGCCCTCAACGCGCTCTCGCTGCCGATGATCCGCAGCCTGACCACCTGTCTGCTGGCCTGGCGCGAAGCCCCGACCATCCACGCGGTGGCGATTCGCGGTACCGGCAAGACTGGACCATTCGGTGCTTTCTGTGCGGGTGGCGATATCCGCTTCTTTCACCAGACCGCGCTGGCTGGGGAGGATGCACTCGAACAGTTCTTCACGGAAGAATATGCGCTCAATCATCTGATCCACAGCTACCCCAAGCCCTACATCGCGTTCATGGATGGCATCGTGATGGGCGGTGGCATGGGCATCAGCCAGGGCGCACAGATCCGCATCGTTACGGAGCGAACACGCATGGCCATGCCGGAAACGAATATTGGCTTGTTCCCGGATGTTGGTGGTGGCTACTTTCTGAGTCGCTGCCCGGGGCACAGCGGTGAATGGCTGGCCCTGACCGGTGAGACCATCAGTTCGAGCCAGGCGATCGAAATGGGCTTGGCAGATAGCTGCTTTGAAGCCACACAGTTGGCGTCAGCCTGGGCCGCACTGGGAAGTTCGGATTTCGATCGGGAAGGCGCGGTCGATCAGTGGCTCGCCCTGTTCTCCCACGCTGAGGCTGAATCTTCGAATGCGCACACGGCGCAGATTGACCATCACTTTGCCAAGCATTCGGTCAGTGCCATCGTGCATTCACTCGAAGCGGACAATTCGGCCTGGGCGCTGCATACAGCGCATACGCTGCGCCGGCGCTCACCCTTGATGCTGCATCTGGTACTGGCCCAGATCAGGCGCGCCCGCCACATGACACTGGCCGACGACCTGCGCATGGAACGTGACATGATTCATCACTGTTTTCATCCACGCCATCTGAACCTCGGTGACGCGCAGAGTGAGGCCGTGGAGGGCATCCGGGCCCTGGCCGTCGACAAGGACAATACGCCGCATTGGAACCCGTCGCGCATCGAGCAGGTCGAGCCGAGCATGGTGACGCCGTTTTTCAGCAGTCCCTGGACGCCCCAGACGCACCCGCTGCGCGATCTGGCTTAATCGCAACTACCGATTGCGCCCCTTCATGGTGCGTTCCACCTCGCGTTTGCCTTCACGGTCCTTGATGGTGTCGCGCTTGTCGTGCTCGGCCTTGCCTTTGGCCAGCGCAATATCGCATTTGATCTTGCCGGCCTTCCAGTGCAGATTCAGAGGCACCAGCGTATAGCCTTTTTGCTCGACCTTGCCGATAAGACGCTTGATCTCTTCCTTGTGCATCAAGAGCTTCCTGGTGCGCACCTTGTCCGGACTGATGTGGGTGGAGGCGGTTCCCAAAGGGTTGATCTGCAGCCCGATGATGAACAGTTCACCGTCGCGAATCACGACATAGCCGTCGGTCAGTTGCACCTTGCCTTCGCGCAGCGATTTCACCTCCCAACCTTCGAGCACCAGGCCCGCCTCAAAGCGCTCTTCAAAGAAGTAGTTGTAGGCCGCCTTTTTGTTGTCAGCAATGCGGGCGGTGGTTTCAGGTTTCTTGGCCATGGGGTCAATCTGGGGTTGTAAGTCGTGCGTACAAGGCTTGTCTACAATCCCGCGCAGACCTCCATTCTATGAAAACCGTAACAAAGTCCGTCCTCATCTGGTACACGCCCTCAGAGATGTATGTTCTGGTGACGGACGTCGACCGGTATCCCCAATTTCTGCCCTGGTGTGATCGGGCCCGGGTGGTCAGTTCCGACGCGGATGGAATGACGGCAGAGATCGGTATTTCTTTCAGCGGAATCCGGCAGACCTTCACAACCCGCAACACCCATGTGCAGGATCGGCAGGTGGCCATCAAACTGGTCAGCGGGCCGTTCTCCAAGCTTGACGGCGAGTGGAACTTCCTGCCAATCGGAGACGGCACACAGCGCGCCTGCAAGGTGGAGTTGACACTGCACTATGGCTTCGATAACGCGGCCTTGAGCAAGATAGTTGGCCCGGTATTCGACAAGATTGCCGGCAGCATGGTTGATGCGTTCGTGAAACGGGCAGGGCAGGTCTATGGCGAGTGACCCGGCGCTTTGCGTCAGTGTGGTCTATTCGCCAGCGCCGCGTCAGGTACGTGAAGTCAGCCTGTCGCTTTCGCCCGGCAGCACAGTGCTGCAAGCACTGCAGGCCAGTGGTCTGCTGGACCTGTTGGCGCTGCACGAGCCATTGACCGCGTTGTTTGGCGTCTGGGGGCGCAAAGTGACGCTGCAGACGATACTGCTTGACAATGACCGCGTCGAGATCTACCGGGCGCTCAAGGTCGACCCGAAAGTGGCCCGGCGGACGCGCTTTGCAAAGCAGGGAGCACGCAGCGCAGGCCTCTTCGCCAAGAAGCGTCTCAGCGCCAAAGCAGGCGACTGACTCAAGCGCTGGCGTCCAGCGTCGTCAATTGCAGTCCGCTTCGATGATGTCCTGAAGCCGGCTCAGCTCGGCAGTCCGGGCGGCAGCGTCCAGCATCTCGGGTTCGCCCTTTTCGTTGCTGCGGGCGATGGGGCGACCGGAGTCAAGGTTGGCTTTGGCGCGCTTGGCCCGCGCACAGTTGTCAATTTTCGATGCCGCCATCTTCTCGCCGTCAGCGCGGCGCTTGGCCAGGTCAAGTTCTTCGGCCTTCTTCTTCTTGTCCGTCAATTCCTTGTCGACCCCGCCAAGTCGCGGTGCACTGGCACCATTCTGTGGCGCAGACGCGGCAGCTTGTGCTGCGGGGCGCGCCAGAATGTCCTTTTCAGCAATGTCAGGCGGCGGCGCCCGGTCGCTGAATACCTTGCGCCCGTCCTTGTCCAGCCACTGCCAATGAGCGGTCGCCTGCAGGCTGACCAGGCAGAGCAGGGCGGCAAGAAGGAGGCGGAAATGTTTCATCGCGCAAGTTTATCCTGCACCAGGCATCCTTGGCAAAGGCAGCGCACCCTCTCACGTGGCTACAATCCACCATTTGGAGCTCAAGAACATGCGCCTCATCGGCAAAGCGCTCACCTTCGACGATGTTTTGTTGGTGCCAGCGTTCTCCCAGGTCCTGCCCAAGGACACCTCACTGGCAACCCGTTTCTCCCGCAACATTGCGCTCAATTTACCGCTGGTTTCCGCCGCCATGGATACCGTGACCGAGGCGCGCCTGGCCATTGCCATTGCCCAGGAGGGCGGTATCGGTATCGTGCACAAGAACATGTCCGCCAAAGAGCAGGCAGCGCAGGTGGCCAAAGTAAAGCGCTACGAGTCAGGTGTGTTGCGTGATCCGGTCGTGATCACGCCGCAGCACACGGTGCGCCAGGTCATGAGCTTGTCCGAACAACTGGGTGTATCCGGTTTTCCGGTCTGTGATGCCGGTAAAGTGGTCGGTCTGGTCACCGGGCGCGATCTGCGGTTTGAGACTCGGCTGGACTTGCCGGTCAGCCACATCATGACTCAGCGCGACAAACTGGTGACCGTGCCCGATGGCACCACGCTGGAGGAAGCCAAGGTGTTGTTGAACCAGTACAAGATCGAGCGCTTGCTGGTCGTCAACGATGCTTTTGAGCTCAAGGGACTGATCACCGTCAAGGACATCACCAAGCAGACCAGTTTCCCCAACGCGGCGCGCGATGCGCAGGGCCAGTTGCGGGTCGGCGCAGCGGTCGGTGTGGGGGAGGGTACCGAGGAGCGGGTCGAGGCACTGGTTCGCGCCGGGGTTGATGCGATCGTGGTCGATACGGCGCACGGTCACAGCCAGGGCGTGATTGAGCGGGTCCGCTGGGTCAAGCAGAACTACCCGCAGATCGACGTGATCGGCGGCAATATTGCAACCGGTGCCGCGGCGCTGGCGCTGGCCGAGGCGGGTGCCGATGCGGTGAAGGTAGGTATTGGCCCAGGTTCCATCTGCACGACGCGTATTGTGGCCGGCGTTGGTGTACCGCAGATCATGGCGATCGACAGCGTCGCCACGGCCCTGCGCGGCAGTGGCATTCCACTGATTGCTGATGGTGGTATTCGCTACAGCGGCGATATTTCCAAGGCGCTGGCGGCCGGTGCCTGTTCCGTGATGATGGGCAGCATGTTCGCCGGTACCGAAGAGGCCCCGGGCGAAGTGATCCTGTTTCAAGGCCGAAGCTACAAGAGTTACCGTGGCATGGGAAGCATTGGTGCCATGCAGCAGGGCAGTGCCGACCGCTATTTTCAGGAATCGACCAGCGGCAACCCGAACGCCGACAAACTGGTCCCAGAAGGCATCGAGGGGCGTGTCCCGTACAAGGGTTCCATGGTGGCCATCATCTATCAGATGGCAGGTGGCGTTCGCGCCAGCATGGGCTATTGCGGCTGTGCCACCATCGAAGACTTGCAGAGCCGATCGGAGTTTGTCGAAATCACCACGGCCGGCATTCGCGAGAGCCACGTGCACGACGTCCAGATAACCAAAGAAGCGCCGAACTACCGTGCCGAGTGAGTGAGCGACAGACCTGAAATGCATCAAAAAATCCTCATCCTCGACTTCGGTTCCCAGGTCACCCAGCTGATTGCCAGACGTATCCGCGAAGCGCATGTCTTTTGCGAGGTTCACCCTTGCGACGTCAGCGACGACTGGATCCGTGCTTATGCCAGAGACGGCAAGCTCAAAGGTGTGATCCTCTCGGGCAGTCACGCCAGCGTGTACGAGGAAACCACCGACAAGGCGCCGCCCAGTGTCTTTGAGCTGGGCGTTCCGGTACTGGGCATCTGCTACGGCATGCAAACCATGGCGCACCAGCTCGGCGGCATCGTGCAAAGCGGCCACCAGCGTGAATTCGGCCACGCCGACGTGCGCGCGCATGGGCATACGCAACTGCTCCAGGGCATCCAGGACTACGCCACCGCCATGGGCCACGGCATGCTCCAGGTGTGGATGAGCCACGGCGACAAGGTAGTCGAACTGCCGCATGGCTTCAAGCTGATGGCCTCGACCGACAGTTGTCCGATTGCCGGCATGGCCGATGAAGAGCGTCGCTTTTATGGGGTTCAGTTCCACCCAGAGGTGACACACACCAAACGCGGTGCTGCCATCCTGGAGCGCTTTGTGCTGGATATTTGTGCGGCGCGCCCGGACTGGATCATGGGGGATTACATCAGTGAAGCGGTGGAGCGCATTCGTTCCCAGGTAGGCCAGGACGAGGTGATTCTGGGCTTGTCCGGTGGTGTCGATTCATCGGTTGCGGCAGCGCTCATCCATCGCGCCATCGGTGATCAGCTGACCTGCGTCTTTGTCGACCATGGCCTGCTGCGCCTGAACGAAGGCGACATGGTGATGGAAATGTTTGTCGGCAAGCTGCACGCCAAGGTGATCCGCGTCGACGCCGCCGACCAGTTTCTCGGACATCTGGCCGGTGTCACCGAGCCGGAAGCCAAGCGCAAGATCATTGGTCGGGAGTTTGTCGAGGTCTTCAAGAGCGAGGCGGGCAAACTCAAGAGTGACCAGGCACGACACGTGGCCTGGCTGGCGCAGGGAACCATCTACCCTGACGTGATCGAGTCGGGCGGTGCCAAGACCAAGAAGGCGGTCGTCATCAAGAGTCACCACAACGTGGGCGGCTTGCCGGAGCAACTGGGTCTGAAATTGCTGGAACCTTTGCGCGAGCTGTTCAAGGACGAAGTACGTGAACTCGGTGTGGCGCTGGGCCTGCCGCATGCCATGGTGTACCGCCATCCGTTTCCAGGCCCGGGTCTGGGTGTGCGGATTCTGGGTGAAGTCAAAAAAGAATATGCCGAATTGCTGCGTCGGGCCGATGCCATCTTCATTGAAGAGTTGCGCAATTTCGTGGATCAGGAGAGCGGCAAGAACTGGTACGAACTCACCAGCCAGGCCTTCGCCGTATTCCTGCCGGTCAAGAGCGTGGGTGTGATGGGCGATGGCCGAACCTACGACTACGTGGTGGCCCTGCGCGCGGTGCAGACCAGCGATTTCATGACGGCGGACTGGGCTGAACTGCCCTACGCCTTGCTCAAGAAGGTATCGAGTCGCATCATCAACGAGGTGCGCGGAATCAATCGCGTCACGTATGACGTGTCGAGCAAACCACCTGCCACGATCGAGTGGGAATAGCAAAGTCAGGAAGTCATGTATTTACCGCCGCAGTTCAATTCAAAGAGCAATGCCGATGCAGCCGCGCTGATGCGCGCCTATCCGCTGGCCAGTCTGATCAGCGTGGACGAGAGCGGCCTGCCTTTTGTCACGCATATTCCGCTGCATCTGGAAATGCACGACGACAGGATGGTTTTGCTGGGGCACTGTGCCAAAGCCAATCCGCACTGGCGCTACTTGCAGGCACGGCCACAGGCACTGGTAACTTTCATGGGCCCCCACGCTTACTTGAGTCCGGCGGTTTATCCGGACTTGCTGCGTGTGCCGACCTGGAACTATCTCGCGGTGCACTGCAGCGTGCAGGCTACGCTGGTTGAGGACGCGGACCAGAAGGACAAGTTGCTGAAGAAGCTGATCGCCGATCATGAACCCGCTTATGCGCAGCAATGGCGCGCCCTGGGTTCCGAGTTTGCCCAGAAGATGCTCGCCGGCATCGTTGGCTTTGAGCTTCTCGTGACCGATCTGCAGTGCAAGATCAAGATCAACCAGCACCGACCCGAGTCGCACGCGACGATGCGCGCCATGTATGCCGCAGGCAACGAGAACGAGCGGACGCTGGCCGACTGGATCGACCGATTGGGCATGATCCCTGAGCGCTGATGGATGACGCTGCCTTCATGACGCTGGCGCTGGCGCAGGCCCGTGTCGCCATGATTGCTGGCGAAGTGCCGGTCGGCGCGGTCGTGGTGCGCCATGGCCAGGTGATCGCCAGCGGCAGCAATGCACCGATAGCGGGTCATGATCCCACTGCGCACGCTGAAATCCTGGCCCTGCGCGCAGCGGCACAGGTGATCGGCAACTACCGCCTGCCTGATTGCGAGTTGTTCGTCACGCTGGAGCCTTGCGCCATGTGCGTTGGTGCCATGCTGCATGCGCGGCTGAAACGGGTGGTGTTTGGTGCCAGTGACCCCAAGACGGGTGCGGCCGGCTCGGTGATTGACCTGTTCGTCAACCCGCGTCTGAATCATCGGACGCAGGTGCAGGGAGGACTGCTTGAAACCGAATGTAGCGCTCTGTTACAAACTTTTTTCCAGGAACGGCGCCAGCTGGCGCGGGCCGGCAATAATCCCTAGCTCAATCCATTCACGCATGAAGAAGCGCATCTACATTTATTCGCCCTCGGGCGCCGTGCGCGACAAGGCGGCTTTTCGACGCGGCCTGGCGCGCCTGCAGACGCTTGGCTATGAGGTGGAAGTCGATACGGCCGCGCTGGCCAGCCACCTGCGTTTCGCCGGTGACGATGAAACTCGGCTGGCTGCCATTCACCGCGCTGCGGCCAGCGGCGCCGATGTCGCCCTGATTTCCCGTGGCGGTTATGGCCTGACACGCATACTCGGTGGCATTCACTACAAGAAGGTGGCTCGGGCGATCGAGAACGGCATGCTGTTTGTCGGCATCAGTGACTTCACTGCGTTTCAGAGCGCTGTATTGGCACAGACGGGGGCGCTTACCTGGGCCGGCCCGGCCCTGTGCGAAGGTTTTGGTGTGGGCGGCAAGCCCGACCTTGTGGACGGTCACGGACATGGTGAGGCGATGTTGCCGGACGACATCATGGAAGCCTGTTTCGGTGATCTCACCAGCGGGCAAGGGGAGGGTGCCGGCTGGCGCCAGAACCGCGATGGCGAGCCCGTGGCGGCCAGGCACTTCAAGAAGGCGACCCTGTGGGGCGGCAACCTGTCGGTGCTGACATCGCTGCTCGGCACCCCGTATTTTCCGGATGTGAAGGCAGGCGTCCTGTTTTTGGAGGATGTGGCGGAGCATCCCTACCGGATTGAGCGCATGTTGACGCAACTGCTTCATGCAGGCGTCCTGGCGCGCCAGAAGGCCATTGTGCTGGGGCAGTTCACCGAGTATTCACTGGTGGCACATGATCGCGGCTACAAGTTGGCCAGCGTCGTGAGTTGGCTGCGCCAGCAAATCCGGGTTCCGGTTGTCACCAACTTGCCCTACGGCCATGTTGCGACCAAGGTCCTGCTACCGGTCGGCGCGCAAGTGGAGTTGATACTGGACGGGCGTGACGCGATGCTCTTTTGGGGCGCTTCGTCTTAGGGCAGGTTATGCCCTAAACTGTGCATCAGTTCAAGAAATAGAATTATTTTCGAATGAGTGTTCACGCCACCGTTGTATTCACTGATTTGTTCGGCAGCACAAGTGTCTATGAGGCATTGGGCAATGCACAGGCGACTCAGGCAGTTACGCAGGTGACCAAATGGATTGCCAGCACCATAGGCGCACACGGCGGCAGGGTGGTCAAGCTTTTGGGTGACGGCGTACTGGCCCTGTTTCGAAACAACCGCTCCGCCATCAATGCGGTGGTCGAGATTCAGCGAAAGCATCAGGAGCGCATGGTTCGCGAGCCCGTGGCGCATCGCTTGCCGATCCGCATTGGCGTGGCCTGTGGTGATGTCGAGATCGTGGCGAGCGACTGTTATGGTGACGCGGTCAACGTGGCCGCGCGACTAAGCGACCTCTCCGGCGCCAACCAGATTTGGGCCAACAGCGCCGCGCTCGAAGGTATCAACGAGGCAGAAGGTGTGCGGTTTCGGGTGCTGGGTCCGATCAGCATACGCGGGCGCGCCGAGCCCTGCACGGTGCACCAGGTGGATTGGGAGGACGACGCCGCCTCATCCTTGCTGACCATGCAGTCCGACATGGTTCCCTTGTTCGATCCTTCAGAGGTCGACACTCTGGGGGGTCAGATCGAGCTGAGCTGGATGGATGTGAAAAAGTCCTTTAAATCCTTTGACCTGCCGATTCACATCGGGCGTCTGCGGCAAGCCGAGTTTGTTGTCGATGATCCGCGGGTTTCTCGTACCCACGCCCGCATCGACTGGCGCAACGGCAGCATGATGCTGGTGGATTTGAGTTCCTACGGTTGCTGGCTGCGCTTTTCCGGCGATGGTTCCGACTTGCTGCTGCGCCGGGAAGAATGCGTGCTGCACGGGCAGGGCGAAATATCACTCGGATCTTCGTTTGCCGACGTGAGTGCGCCAACGGTGCGCTTCTCGGTGTCACAGCCACCACAATAATTTACCTGCTTTGGGCCCCATATATTAGTTAACATAATATACATCGTATGAAGTACAGTTTAACCCATGTCACCAGGTTCCCTTGGGTTGCCGGCCGCGTATAGCGGCGGCAATCATCTCCGCTGCATCAACCCGACTGGCGCGCTGCGCAAAATCAATGGCAGACAAACCCTGCTCATTCTTCAGGCTTGGATCAGCGCCGCCATCAAGTAGCAACTTCACCGCAGCCGCGGTACCGTAGTGCGCGGCCATCATCAGCGGTGTCGTGCCATTCGGCGATGTGGCGTCAATATAGGCATGTGCCTCAAGCAGCAACTCCATCGTTGTCAGATGCCCGTAGGTCGCGGCGTAATGCAGCGGCGTCCAGCCGGGTTTGTTGACATCGGCGCCAAGGCCTATCAGTTGCCGACAAAGATCGGTCAGGCCTTTGAGCGCAGCGAGCATCAACGGACTCTCGTCATGCGGGGTGCGCGCCTCCACGTTGACTTTGGGCGCGCCAAGCAACACCGATACAGCCTTCACGGAAGGCTCTCTAAGCGCCACGATCAGTCCGTGTTCACCTGCAGGGCTGATCGTATTCGGATCAAAACCACGGCTCAGCAACATTTCGACGGTCGCTGGGTCGTCCTGCTTGAGCGCGCTGAAAAAATCGTCAAAAGACCCGGAATGGCACAACGAATATCCAATAAATACATAAAGATACATCGCATATCTAATGTAATACATGATATTTAGTACGATCTATTCAGGTCAACAGGACACGCTTGAACAGGGCTTCGAAGTTGCGACTCGTCAACTCGGCCATCTGCTCGACAGAACAACGTCTGAGTCGGGCCAGTTCAGCCGCCACGTAGGGGACGTAAGAAGGATTGTTGGTCTTGCCACGGTACGGAGCCGGCGCCAGATAGGGGCTGTCAGTCTCGATCAGCAGGCGGTCAAGCGGGACAAAAGCGGCTATATCGCGCAGATCCTGGGCGTTCTTGAAGGTCAAAATGCCAGAAAACGAGATATAGAACCCCATGTCCAATGCCGCGCGGGCCACCTCTGTCGTCTCGGTGAAGCAATGAAACACCCCGCCCGCACAATCCGCTGAACCATCTTCCCCCTCCTCGCGCAAGACCCGCAGGGTGTCGGCCGAGGCGGCCCGGGTATGAACCACCAGCGGCAAACCGCACTGGCGCGCCGCCCGGATATGGGTGCAAAAACGTTCACGCTGCCAGGCCATGTCGGCCACACTGCGCTCACCCAGGCGATAGTAGTCAAGGCCTGTTTCACCGATGCCGACGACACGCGGATGTTCGGCCAGGCGCGTCAGATCGCCCACCCCAGGCTCTGCCACGCCTTCATTTTCCGGATGTACCCCAACGGTGGCCCAAATACTGTCGTGCTGCTGAGCCAGGCCAAGAACAGTGTCAAACTCTTCCAGCGTGGTGCAGATGCACAGGGCGCGCTCAACCTTGGCCTGCCGCATGGCCTGCAGCAGCGCCGGCATTTGCGTTGCCAACTCGGGAAAAGTCAGATGACAGTGTGAATCAGTGAACATGACCCGCCAGTCGCGGCATCAGACGGTTTGGGTCTGCCGATCCGATGCCAGCAGGTTGCCCAAAATCGCCTCGATTTTTTGCCGCAGCGCCAGAGACTTCGGGCCTTCGGGAAAGCGTATCCCAATGCCTTGGGTGCGGTTGTTGGCAGCCTTGGCGGGCGTGATCCAGGCGACTTTTCCGGCCACCGGATAGCGTTCCGGATCGTCTGGCAGCGACAGCAGTACATAGACGTCGTCACCCAACTTGTAATCTCGCGTCGATGGAATGAAAATCCCGCCCTCCGCAAACAGCGGGATATACGCCGCGTAAAGGGCGGGTTTCTCTTTGATCGCCAACTGAATGACGCTGGGGCGGGGGCTGGATAACATCGAGGGAGTCGTCGGCAATAACTAGTGGCCTGAGTTTAGGGCGTTTTGCGCCTGGCTCACAAGCGCTTCCATCATCAGGCCCACATTAAACGGGTGTTCGGCCGTTCGTTTACTGTCAGCCAGATCCTTGGCCCATTCTGTCAAGCAGGCAATGGATCCGCCCGCCGGCAAGGCCGCAGCATCAAAGAAGCGGGTGTCGGCACCCACCTTCAGAGCGAGCATGTCATGACAGAGCTTCTGCAGCGCGTTGACTACCTGCGGCGCCGACCAGTCCTTGAACACGCCGAGATCGCCGCTGGCAATCGCCTTGGGCAGCAGAACCCAGGCCTGCGCATCCGCTTTGGCCTCAAACAACTGCAATGCATCCTGCGGACGGCCGCCAGCTGCCTGCAGCATCACCCTGGCCTGCTGCGTATTCAGGCCTCTTTCCAACAACCAGGCCAGTGAAGCATCAGCTGACGGCCAGATCATGGTGTGGGCCAGACAGCGGCTTCGGATCGTCGGCAGCAACTGGTAGGCGGCGTCGCTGGCCAGCACAAACCTGACGTCACCCGGCGGCTCCTCCAGCGTTTTGAGCAAAGCGTTAGCGGTAACCAGATTCATGCGTTCAGCCGGAAAAACCAGCACCGCCTTACCGCGCCCACGCGCGCTGGTGCGCTGCGAAAACTCGACTGCCTCGCGCATCGCCTCGACGCGGATTTCCTTGCTCGCCTTGCGCTTCTTGTCATCAATGTCCGACTGTGCCGCTTCACTCAGCGGCCAGCCAAGATCGAGCATCACGGTCTCAGGCATCAGCACACACAGGTCCGCATGGGTGTGCACATCGCTGGCATGGCAGCTGCCGCATTGGCCACAGGCGCCCAGCGCCGACGGCTGCTCGCAAAGCCAGGCCCGCACCAGCGCCAGTGCCAGATCGTACTGCCCCAATCCGGAGGGGCCGGCGAGCAGCCAGGCATGACCACGCTGCGCCAGCAGGGCCTTGCACTGCGCAAGCATCCAGGGCGCAGCTGCACTGTCGCTCATGCCAGCCAGCCCCTGCCCTGCACAGAGCGCAATACCTGCAGCCAGACCGCCTCGCGCGAGGCGTCGGCGTCAATGCGGGCAAAGCGCCGTGGATTCGCGCTCATGCGCTGCGAATAGCCGGCGGCGACACGGCTGAAAAACTCAAGCGGCTGCGCTTCAAACTTGTCTGGCGCGCGTGTCAGCGCCAGTCGACTGGCGGCGATGGACGCTGGCAGGTCAAACCAGATCGTCAGGTCCGGCTGGCGAATCACCTCGCTTTGCTCGCCGGGGATCGCCTGCACCATCTGCTCCAGCACCGACAGCAGTTTCAAATCAAAGCCCCGGCCAGCGCCCTGGTAGGCAAAGCTGGCATCGGTGAAGCGGTCGCACAGCACCACAGCGCCTTCTGCCAGCGCTGGCTCAATCAGCTGTTTGAGGTGATCACGCCGCGCTGCGAACACCAGCAGCGCTTCGGTCATCGCGTCCATCGCATCGTGGAGCACCAGAGCGCGCAGTTTTTCAGCCAACGGCGTGCCGCCAGGCTCGCGCGACAGCGTCACCCTCCTGCCATGAGCGCGAAAAGCCTGCGCCAAAGCCTCGACGTGCGTGGATTTTCCGGCACCGTCAATGCCCTCGAAACTGATGAAGATTCCGCCTGTTGCCATAGGTCCTTGTTCGCTGCCTCAGTGAGCGCGCTGGTATTTGTTGACTGCCCGATTGTGCTCTTCCAGACTGGCGCTGAATTCGCTGCTGCCGTCGCCGCGCGCCACAAAATACAGCGCCTTGCTGGCAGCGGGTCGCACCGCGGCCAGCAGCGCCGATTTGCCCGGCATGGCAATCGGGGTTGGCGGCAGGCCAGGGCGTGTGTAAGTATTCCAGGGGGTGTCAGCCTGCAGATCACGCTTGCGCAGGTTGCCGTCAAAAGCGTCACCCATGCCGTAAATCACGGTCGGATCGGTTTGCAGCATCATGCCGATGCGCAGGCGGTTGGCAAAGACACCGGCAATCATGGGCCGGTCGCTCGGGCGCCCGGTTTCCTTCTCCACAATGCTGGCCAGAATCAGCGCCTGCTCCGGTGTTTTCAGCGGCGCATCGGGCGAGCGCTGACGCCACGCCGACTCCAGATTCTTGTCCATCGCGCGCATGGCACGCTTGAGCACCGCCAGGTCGCTGCTGCCCTTGGCGTAGGTGTAGGTGTCCGGGAAAAAGCGACCTTCCGGATGCAGGCCCGGCCTTCCCAGCACCTTCATGATCATGTAGTCTGGCAGTCCTTTGGCTTCAGGCTTGAGTTGCTCGGCCTTGGCCAGCGCTGTGCGAACCTGACTAAAGGTCCAGCCCTCCACCAGCGTCACCGCGCGCAGCGCCTCTTCGCCACGTACCAGCTTTTGCAGCAGACTGCGCGGGCTGGCATCGGCCTCAATCTCGTAGCTGCCGGCCCGGATCAATCGTGCCTGTCCTGATAGGCGAAACCACCAGTACAGCAGCGTCGGATCGACGTCGACGCCTGCCTCACTGACCAATTGCGCCACTGCGCGCACCGGTGTGCCCGGCTCGATCGACAGATCAACCGTTTCACCTGACAGGCGCAGGCTCTGGTTGACCCACCAAAGGGCGCCGCCGCCGAGCAGCAGTGCCAGCGCAAGCAGCCACTTCACAAGAGTAAAAAAAAGACGCACAGCCCTACCGCCTTGTATGAATTCGACGGGGGATGATAATTCACCTCATGCAAAGCAAACTCAATGGCGTGGTGCAACTGGCACACCTGGCTGTTATCCGGGCCGAGGGAATTGACGCCGCCTCCTTTCTGCATGGGCAATTGACGCAGGATATGTTGCTGCTGGGCTCATCCGAGGCCAGACTGGCCGCCTATTGCTCGGCACAGGGCCGGATGCTGGCCAGCTTCTATGTCATCAAGCGCAGCCCGACCGAAATCCTTCTGATCTGCAGCAAGGATCTGCTGGCGACCACAATGAAAAACCTTTCGCGCTTCGTCATGCGAGCCAAGGTCAAACTGAGTGACGCCAGCGCCGACCATGCGATCTTTGGCCTCGCAGGAACGGCGTTGGACGCACTGAGCGCTGGCGCTCTGCAGCCTTGGGCGCGCCGTGACGAAGGCGATGTTTCTATCCTTGGGCTGTACCCGGCCGACGGCCTGCCCCGTGCCCTGTGGCTCGCGCCTGCGGCGCAGGGCGCACCGGCTGGAGCGAGCCTGAGTCTGCAGGATTGGCTCTGGAGTGAGGTGCGCAGCGGCATTGCCATGATCAGCGAACCGGTTGCGCAGGCTTTTGTGCCGCAGATGCTCAATTACGAGTCGGTGGGTGGCGTCAATTTCAAGAAGGGCTGTTACCCGGGCCAGGAAGTGGTGGCGCGCAGCCAGTTTCGCGGCACCTTGAAGCGCCGCGCTTTTTTGGCGCATTCAGACTCCCCCATGAAGGCGGGCGACGAAGTATTTCAGGAGGCCGATCCGGAGCAGCCCTGCGGCACGGTCGCGCACGCCGCTCAGGCGCCTGGCGGCGGCTATGACGCGATTGTTTCGATGCTGATTTCTGCCAGTGAATCTGGCGCTCTGCATCTGAATTCAGCTAGCGGCCCCGCCATCGTGGCGACTCCGCCGCCCTACCCTTTGCTGGCCGACGTTTGATTGCTTGGATTTGAGCCATAGCGGTTGCAGCGGAGCGCGCTAAGCCGGACACGTTGGGGTGGGCGTTGCCGGGGACCGATTTCTGCGCATTTGGCAGCATGAGGGCCACGGCAACGCCTGCCCGAGCGACCACGAAAGCAGCCGGCTTGTTGAGCTAAAGCCCGTGCACCATCTCAATGTGCACAATGCCCGCTTCTTCAAACGGTTCACCACGGCGCACAAAACCAAGCCTGGCATAAAAACCCTCTGCTGTACGCTGTGCGTGCAGCAGCACTTCGCGGTCGCCGCGCTCTTTGGCGGCGCGCATCAGGGCTTGCAACACCTCGCGTCCCAGATTGGAACCACGCAGCACCTGGCTGACGGCCATGCGGCCGATGCGAGCGACACCCGGTGCGTGTTGCAGCAGTCGTCCGGTAGCGACGGCCAGACCCATCCGGTTGCGCGCCAGCGCATGGATGGCGGTCTGGTCGGCGGCGTCCCATTCCATCTCGGCGGGGATGCGCTGCTCCTCTACAAACACTTCTGTGCGTAGCTTGCTCGCTTCCACGCCAAGCTGCTGCCAGCTACCGACTTCCGTGCGGACCATGGATTCGCCCGCCTCATAAGCCAGAAGAATCTCTCTGAACGATGCCGGGACGGGCTTGGATTTCTGCGTCGCCGGGTCGGCAAAAACGTAGACCAGTTCGCAGCTGATCAAATGCTCCTCGCCACGAAAAATGTCGCATTGGTACAGCATCGATGAAGTCCCGATGCGGGCGCACTTGATGCCAACATCGAGTTGATCGTCAAGCCTGGCTGATCCGTGGTATTCCACGGTCGCCTTCTTCACGAACAGGTCACCCTCCAATGCGTGCATGGTGATGTAGTACGGTAATGCCAGAGCGCGCCAGTAGTCGGCAATCGCCGTGTCAACGTACATCAGGTAGTGCGCATTGAAAACGATCTTTTGCAGATCCACTTCGGCCCAGCGCACCCGCAGGCGGTGAAAGAAGCGAAAATCGGTGCGTGTCAAGTCAGTCATGGTTTTATCCTACACGGAAATTTTCATGGCACCAACATTGCTAGCCAAGTAGATTATGTCCATTCACGCCGCCCTGAACCACGTCACCCACTACAAGTACGACAAGCTCGTCAATCTGGGGCCGCAGGTGATCCGCTTGCGCCCGGCACCGCATTGCCGCAGCAAGATCATCTCGTATTCGCTCAAGGTGGAACCGGCGCAGCACTTCATCAACTGGCAGCAGGATCCTTTTGCCAACTACCAGGGCCGCCTGGTCTTTGAGAAGAAGACGCGCGAGTTCAAGGTCACGGTCGATCTGGTGGTGGAGATGGCGGTGTACAACCCGTTTGACTTCTTCCTGGAGCCCAGCGCCGAGAAGTACCCCTTCAGCTACGAAGCGCTGCTCAAGCAGGAACTGGCACCCTACCTGGCGACCGAGCACCTGACCAAACGCATCAAGGCCTACCTCACGCGCATTGACAGGCGCAAGCGCCGCACCATCGATTTTCTGGTCGCGGTGAACCAGATGGTGCACCAGGACATCAGCTACCTGATCCGCATGGAGCCCGGCGTGCAGTCGCCCGACGAGACGCTCAAGCTGGGTTCCGGTTCCTGCCGCGATTCGGCCTGGCTGCTGGTGCAACTACTGCGTCACTGCGGCCTGGCGGCGCGCTTTGTCTCCGGTTACCTGATTCAGTTGAAGCCCGACGTCAAGTCACTCGACGGCCCGAGCGGTACCGAGGTTGACTTCACCGACCTGCACGCCTGGTGTGAGGTCTACCTGCCCGGCGCCGGTTGGGTCGGACTCGATGCCACCTCGGGCCTGCTGGCCGGCGAAGGTCATATTCCGTTGGCCTGCACGCCGCAGCCCTCGGGCGCGGCACCGATTGAGGGCGGCATGGACAAGTGCGAGGTCACCTTTGCCCACCACATGGCCGTGACCCGTATCTACGAGTCGCCACGCGTCACCAAACCCTATAGCGAAGAACAGTGGGCCGATGTCATGGCCTTGGGCAGCGCGGTGGACGAGGAACTGAAAGCCGGAGATGTGCGTCTGACGATGGGCGGCGAGCCCACTTTTGTGGCGGTGGATGACCGCGACGCACCAGAATGGAACACCGAGGCGTTGGGCCCCACCAAGCGAGGCTTTGCCACCGAATTGGTGCAGAAACTGCGCACCGAATACGGCAGTGGCGGCTTTCTGCACTTCGGCCAGGGCAAGTGGTACCCGGGCGAGCAGTTGCCGCGTTGGGCCTTGAACATTTACTGGCGCGCCGACCATGAGGCCGTGTGGGCCAACCCGGCGCTCTTTACCGACGAGCGCATGCCGACCCATTACACCAGCGACGATGCCAAGCGTTTCACGCAAACGCTGGCCAGCAAACTCGGCGTTACCGACAAGTTCATGCAAAGCGCCTATGAGGACGTCTGGTATTACCTGTGGCGGGAGCGCCGTCTGCCGACCAACGTGGACCCCTTCAACTCGAAACTCGACGACGAGATGGAACGGGCGCGCCTGCGTCGGGTCTTTGAGCAAAAGCTCGACTCCGTGGTCGGCTATGTGCTGCCCATCAAGGTGGCGGAGAAGCCGGGCTCGGCTGGCACCAGCTGGGCCACCGGATCCTGGTTCCTGCGCGACGAGCGCATGTACCTGATGCCCGGCGATTCGCCCATGGGCTTGCGTCTGCCGCTGGACTCGCTGCCCTGGGTCAGCGAGAGCGACTACCCGTATATGCTGGAGCAGGACCCGAGTGCGCCGCGTGACGCGCTGTCAGCGCATGACGCCCTGGCGGCGCGCTACACACCCAGCGTGCAGGCCCTCAAGCCAGTGGGTGCCACACCCTATCTTTCCGGCACCGGGCCTGCGACCGAGGCCGAGCGAAAATTTCAGCGCGCCGCCGCTTCAGGCACCGCGACGCTGGCCGCCAGCGCACAGAGCGCCGCACAAACCGAACCCGCAGACTTTGCGCGCGTTCCCAAGCCCCAGGAATCGGCCCACTGGATCACTCGCACCGCGCTGTGCGTGGAAGTGCGTGACCCACGCCGCGCCAGCGGCCCCAAGGCCGAAGCCGTGGGCGAGAAGTCTGGCGTGCTCTACATCTTCATGCCGCCGCTGGAAAAGCTGGAAGACTATCTGAGCCTGCTGGCCGCCATCGAAGCCACGGCGCAGAGCCTGAGCCTGCAGATCGTGCTCGAAGGCTATCCGCCGCCGCGTGACCCACGACTGAAGCTTCTGCAGGTGACGCCCGACCCGGGCGTCATCGAGGTCAATATTCACCCGGTGACGAACTGGGGCGAACTGGTCAGGAACACCGAATTTCTCTACCAGGTGGCGTTCGAGTCGCGCCTGTCCGCCGAAAAATTCATGAAGGACGGGCGCCATACCGGCACCGGCGGTGGCAACCATTTTGTGATGGGCGGCGCGACACCGGCCGACAGCCCCTTCCTGCGCAAGCCCGAGTTGCTGGCCAGCCTGCTGCTGTTCTGGCATAACCACCCGAGCCTGAGCTACCTGTTTAGCGGCATGTTCGTTGGCCCCACGAGTCAGGCACCGCGCGTTGATGAAGCGCGCAATGACCAGCTCTACGAGCTTGAAATCGCCATCGAACAGATCTACAAGAACCGCGAAGTGGGGGAGCGTGGGGGCTATCCCATGCCACCGTGGCTGGTGGATCGCACGCTGCGCAACATCCTGATCGACGCCACCGGCAACACGCACCGCAGCGAGTTCTCCATCGACAAGATGTACTCGCCCGACTCCGCTACCGGGCGTCTTGGCTTGCTGGAGCTGCGCGCCTTCGAGATGCCACCGCACCCGCGCATGAGCGTGGTGCAGCAACTCCTGTTGCGCGCCCTGGTGGCACGTTTCTGGAAGACGCCGTACAAGGCACCGGCAACACGCTGGGGTACCGAGTTGCATGACCGCTTCCTGTTACCAACCTTCATCCGGCTCGACTTTGACGACGTCATGGCAGAGCTGCGTGGTGCCGGCTACGCCTTCGATACGAGCTGGTTTGCACCGCACTTCGAATTCCGCTTCCCGATCGTCGGATCGGTTCAGGCGGCCAGCATTGAGCTGACGCTGCGCAATGCGCTGGAGCCCTGGCATGTGATGGGCGAGGAAGGTGCACCCGGCGGCACCGCACGCTACGTCGACTCGTCGCTCGAGCGCATGGAAGTGCATGTGACGGGCCTGAACCAGAGCCGCTACGTTGTCACCTGCAACGGCCGCGCCCTGCCCCTGCAATCGACCGGCACCAGCGGCGAATACGCCGCTGGCGTGCGCTACAAGGCCTGGAACCCGCCATCGGCATTGCACCCCAGCATCGGCATCGACACACCACTGACCTTTGATATTGTCGATACCTGGATGAAGCGCTCGCTCGGCGGCTGCCAGTATTACGTCGCCCATCCGGGTGGCTTGAACCCCGATACCTTTCCGGTCAACGCCTATGAGGCAGAGAGTCGGCGCATGTCGCGCTTTGCCGCCATGGGCCACACGCCCGGCGCGTTGGTCGTGCCACCGGCCACCATCAACGTGGCGGCAAGCCGGGAGTTTCCGTTCACACTGGATTTGCGGCGGAGCTAGAGGGGACCCCCGCAGCATGCCAGCAGGCGCCCGGCCGCGTCAAAGGTACTATCCGGGCTTTCGTGCTATCGATCAAGCCCGCTTCCGATGAATACTGCCCTGTTTTCGACCATTCCCCTGCTCATGTGCATGGGCTATTTTTTCATGGGCTCACTACCCCTGCTGATTCTCAAGCACGACACACCCATGGATTCGCGCTTCATTCGCGGCTTCTTCAATACCTACTATGTCGCGGTGCTGTGCACGGCCAGCATTCCGATGATCGGATTTGCGCTGGTTGGTGGATTTGCTTTTTCTGTGGGCATGCTCGTCATCGCGCTGATTGCGCTGTTTCTGCGAAAAGTACTTCTCGCGAAGATGGACGGTTTGCGAATCCGTATTGAAAGCGCAGACTCAAGCGCAGTAACTGACTTCCGCCATCTTCATATCACCGGCATGGCGATCAATTTTCTTCAATTGGCCCTGTTGATCTGGGGCTTGTTTCATTTCTTTCGCTAGCCTGGCGCGCCAGCGCCCGATTCACATCGCGCACATCGAGCCCGTACATCGCAGCAAACTCAGTGACCGTTTTTCCACTGGCCTCGAAGGCGCGAAGCAGCGCCTCCTGCCGAGCGCGCTCCTGATCGTACTCGGCAAAGGCTTCTGCCAACAGGCCGTTGGCGTCTTCGTCGTTGCCATGCATGCGCGCCTGGTAGTCCTGGCTGCTCAGGTCGGATGCCTCAAATGCCGTCAACACCTGTTTGCGCAGCTTGGGCCGCAAGTCCTGCGCACTGCGGCCTTGCCGACGCCGAAAGAGCTCCAGCAAGGCCAGATAGACGTGCTCTGGCGCTACAGCCTCCACAGGCGAGCCCTGCAGATCGTGGCGCGGTTTACCAGCTGCAACGCTTTGCAGATAAAGCGTGGAGCGTGTGTGCACGCCGAGCGCCGCCTTCAGGCTGTTGCGTTCCAGCTGATCCGGGTGCCTGGCCAACAATTCCTGAAAGATGCCGAGTTTGAGCGGCAGGAATTCGGCGCCAAACAACTGCGGGTAAAGTTCAAACAATTTCTCCAGCACGGGCAGCACGGAGGGCCGACGAGCGAGGCGCTGGCCCGCTTCTTTGGGCGCTGCTGGCGCAGCCTCGACTGCAACTTCGACTGCATCCGGCGCGGCTGCGACTAGGTCAGGAACCGGCGGGTTTTCTGTAGGGTTTGTCATCAGGGAAGATCCAGACCCAAAAATTCTGCTAGAACCGGCGTGCTCATGGCACCATCGCGGCTCACGGTCTGACCGGTCTTCAGATTCTTGGCAACCACAAAGGGCACAGCCTCGGCGCCAAAACTGTTCAGAAGTTGGGTGTTGCTCTTGATCGCTTTCTCGATGTCTGCCGGAACGCTGCTGGAGCCCGAAATACCGCCCTTGCCTGCCAGCAGAGAGGCCTCGTGCTCGCCCATCAAAGCGCCAGGGTCAACTGCGGTCAGCAAGGCAGCGGCCTGTGCCGAACTGATGGCGTTGATCATGCCCACCGGGATCCAGACAAACTTGACCTTGCCCTGCAGGCCCCGCGAGGCCTCCCACAGGTGGCCGCAGTGCGGACACTGGGTGTCAAAAAAGACGTAGACCGTGTTGGTGCTCATCAGCGAGCCCACGGCAAAGCCCTTGGCCTGCGCCGCAACGGTAGCGACCGAAATCTCGCGCTTGGCCGGTGCGGAGGCATTGCCCGCGTCCTGCGGCGAACAGGCAGACAGCAACAGACCCAGGGTCAGCAGGAACGGGGACAGGAGACGATTGAGAATCAAGGGCTACCTCTTTGAGTGCGGTGATGGCAAGCTGACAATTAAGCGGGCTCAGGGCGCGCATCTTACCGTGGACGACCAAGACCCACGAAGCGCTGGCATACTTGGGGCCAGTGAAAGACGCTATTTCCTCACCTTCTGCTGACAACACCAGCGCCCTGCCCGATCTGCAGGCGCTGGCGCGCTCCGGTATCGCCGCCCCAGGGCATTTTGACGAACTGCGCTCTGCGGCAAGCCAATCGAGTGCCGCAGAACGCCCCCTGACAGCGCTCTGGCAACAGTTTTTTGAGGCTGTGTCAGCTCAGGGCGGACCGGATCTGAACCAGCGCTGCAGCACACTGCGGCGCCAGATTCGCGACAACGGCGTGACCTACAACGTTTATGCCGATGAAGGCGGTCCGCAACGTCCCTGGTCGCTCGACCTTTTTCCCCTGCTGATCGAGCCCGAGGGCTGGCAGCAGATCGAAGCCGGCATTTTGCAGCGGGTGCGCCTGCTCGAACGCATCATGGCCGATGTTTACGGCCCGCAGCAATTGCTGGAGCGCGGCCTGCTGCCTGCTGCGCTGGTGCACGGCCACCCTGGTTACCTGCGTGCCTTGCGGGGCGTTGAGCCGGTCGGCGGCACCCGCTTGCACATTGCGGCCTTTGATCTGGCGCGCGGACCCGACGGCAACTGGTGGGTTGAGGGGCAGCGTTGCCAGGCGCCATCGGGATTTGGCTATTTGCTGGAAAACCGGCTCGCGATTTCTGCCCAGTTTCCGCAGGCCTTTCAGTCGCTGCAGGTGCAACGCCTGGCCGCCACCTACCGAGCCTTGATGGATAGCCTCAAGCGCGCCAGTCCAGCCGGCGCGGACTCGCATCTGGCGCTGCTTACACCCGGCCCCTACAACGAGACTTATTTTGAACACGCCTATCTGGCGCGTTACCTGGGTCTAACGCTGGTCGAAGGTTGCGACCTGATTGTGCGCGACCAGCACGTCTTCCTGAAAACGCTCAAAGGCCTGGTGCCAGTTCATGGTCTGATCAAACGCGTTGATGACGAGTACCTTGACCCACTCGAACTTCGCTCTGACTCCACCCTGGGCGTGCCGGGACTGCTGCAGGCGATCCGCGCCGGCAATGTGCTGGTAGCCAATGCACCAGGCTCGGCGTTCCTGGAGTCGCCGGCCCTGCTGGCGTTTTTGCCGGCCCTGTCGCGTCATCTGCTCCACGAAGAACTGAAGCTGCCGGCCCTGGCAACCTGGTGGTGCGGCGAACGTTCAGCCATGGAAGAAGCCCTGCCGCGGCTGCGCGAGAGCGTCGTCAAGCCGACTTACCCCGGTACGCCGATCCACGGCAGTTTTGAGTCGGTACAGGGGCAGGGCCTGTCGGAGCGCGAGATTGATGAGTGGGCTGGCCGCATCGTGCGCCAGAGCGAAGACCACACCGTGCAGGCCTATGTGCCGCTGTCGCAGATGCCAACCTGGCAGAGTGCTGCTGGCGCCCAATCTGGGCAGATGGCGGCGCGCTCCTTCATGCTGCGGGTCTTTGCGGTATCGGACGGCGCGCAGTCCTGGCGCGTGTTGCCCGGTGGTCTGGCGCGCATCATGGGCGCCGCTGCCACCAGCACGTCGATGCAGCGCGGCGGCAGCAGCGCGGACGTCTGGGCACTGACAAGGGGTGAGGTGGACAGCACGACGCTGCTGCAGCCGCAGCTCACGCCAGCGGCCGTGGCGCAGCGCAAACGCATGGTCACAAGTCGGGCAGCAGAGAATCTGTATTGGCTGGGCCGCTACAGCGAGCGCACGGAGAAT
>Ga0194063_10000474_pt1 | contig 29226 bp, 28 predicted proteins | sample SepL3720m_MetaG_FD_155459 | JGI IMG/M metagenome (GOLD analysis project Ga0194063, IMG submission 155459) | Anoxic zone freshwater microbial communities from boreal shield lake in IISD Experimental Lakes Area, Ontario, Canada - Sep2016-L373-20m | ecosystem: Environmental > Aquatic > Freshwater...
CACGTGGTCGACGAAGTGCATGTGGCCATGCATGGCACCAGCGGTCCGGCGTGTGCACGCCAGCACCATCGCGCACTTGGCGGGACATCGCTTGGTTATCACGACGGTGAGTGGGTGCATCGCCCCGCCGGAGCTGGCCGCGAGCTGTGCTGGTTTCCTGAGCCGGTGAACTCATACGACTGTTACCGCGCCGAGATGCCTGACCCGCTCTTGCTTCACCGAGTGTTCGCTACGGCGGGCCGGTTGAGCGCGCGTATGTCGGCTACTCGCCGCGATCGCTTTACCGCCCGGCTGCCAATGCTGCGACCACCCCACGCCGAAGGTGGTCTTGGCGGCTTGCGAGTTGAGGTTCGCGGTGCGCTGGCCAACGGCGCACGCGAAACCATCATCGCGGGCGTCGCGGTGCGCAGCGGATTTGCTGCCTCGGTCGTTGCCGCCGTGATGACACGTTGGGTGCTTCTCGATTCACCCCAACGAGGCGTTGTGGTGATGGGCGACGAGGCACTGCCAACGGCTGCGTTCGTGGCAGCGGTGCAAGCCGATGGCGTGCGCATCTATGAGTTCACCGGCGTGGCGCGATGAGTCTCGATGTGCACCAGATCGCTGCAACCCGCTTGGCTGCAGGCGATCAGAGATACACAACGTTGCGGCGTCGGTTGGTAGACATCCTCGCCCGGGCCGATCATCCAGTAACGATTCCCCACATCTTGGAACTGCACACCGAATTGTCGCAAAGCTCGGTGTATCGCAATCTGGCTGTGCTCGAGCAGGTCGGCGTTACGGCCAAAGTGGTGACCCACGACGAATGGGCTCGCTTCGAGTTGGCCGAAGACCTTGCCGGCCATCATCACCACTTGATCTGCGAGGTGTGCGGCACGGTGCGCGACGTGCAGATTCCTGATGCCGTTGAGTCGGCGCTTGATGAGTCGCTCAGCGGCCTGGCAACGCTGCACGGTTTCGAGCTGCGTCACCATCGCCTCGATTTGCTCGGCGTGTGTGCCGAGTGTCGTTAGTCGGCGCGGGGTTGATCGAGCGCAACGGTGTGTGAGGCCTGAGCCTCGAACAGATCGAGGCGTAACGCCATCCGCTCGACCGCATCGGTGAGTCGCTCGAGGTGATCGGTGAGATCTTCGGTGGTGACAACGTTGGCGAGCGCCAGACGAACACTCGAAATCTCGCGGGCCAAGAACTCGGTATCGGCTTGGGTGCGTTCGGTGACCTTGCGGTCGAGATCGAGCTCGGTGCGGTCGCGCTGCTCTTGGCGATTTTGGGCGAGCAAAATGAGCGGCGCCGCATACGCGGCCTGCAACGACAGCACCATCGTGAGTCGCACCCAGCCCTGAGTCGGATTGTCGAACTTGGCGCCTGATGGCGCCAGCCAGTTGAACGCGAACCACAAGATGATGGTTCCGCTTTGCCACACCAAGAAACGGGCGGTGCCCAAGGTGCGCGCAATGGTCTCGCTGAACTGACCGAATGCTTCGGGGTCATAGTGCAGACCGAAGCGGCGGCCTTGGCGTGGTGAACTGAGGTCGCTACGACGGGTCATTTGGGGCGACCCTCGTTGACGACACCCCCAGCGCCGGTGAGCGCGGGCGAGTTACTGCGGCGGCGCTGACGCCAACCGGTAGGCAGCGTGCGGTCGAGCACGTCGTCGACGGTGATGGCGCCCAGCAGGTGGCCTGCGCCATCGCAGACACCCACAGCGAGCATGTTGTAGCTGGCCAACTTTTCGGCGACCTCATGGTCGGGGATGTCGGGAGTGATGGTGGGCTCTTGCTCGAGGCATTGCCCAAGCTCGGTGCCTGGCGGCTCGCGCAACAGGCGCTGAAAGTGCACGACACCGAGATAGGTGCCCGTTGGCGGACGATATGGAGGCCGAACCACAAACACCTGTGCGGCGATGCTGACCAACCAATCGGGATCGCGAATCTGGGCGAGCGCCTCGGCCACCGTGGCTGTTGGGCCGAGGATGATGATCTCGGGAGTCATCAAGCCACCGGCGGTGCCTTCTTCGTACGACAACAGTTGGCGCATCACGGCCGCGTCGTCTTCGTCCATCGCGTCGAGAATGCGCGTGCGTTGCTCGCCGGGCATTTCGGCCAGCAGGTCGGCAAGGTCGTCGTATTCCATTTCGTCGAGCACGCTGACGAGTCGATCGAGGTCGAGCCCTTCGATGATGCGCAACTGCTCGGCCTCGGGAAGTTCTTCGAGCAGGTCGGCGAGACGATCGTCGTCCATTGCTTCGGCGAGTTGCTTGCGCTGGCCCATCGGCAAGGTGCGCACGATGATGGCCACATCGCTGGGGTGCATGTCGCGCATGCTCGCGGCTTCGGCAGCCATGGGGGCGCCGGTGCCGAACAGGGTTGGCACCTCGGTCCAATCGACCAGACGCACGCTGGGTCGGCGGCGCAAGGCGCTGCGGCGCGACAAGCGCACCTTGGCAAGCTCCCAGTAGGTGGTGCGGCCGTCGGTGGTGCTGCGCATGGCGATGTCGCTGACCGTTTCGTCGCCGATCTTCTTGTCGAGCACGTCTTTGCCCACCAGCAGCTCGCCGGGCTTGGGCTTGAACGGGTGTAGATCGACATCCCAACTGCGCAAACGCGCGCCTTCGCCATCGATGGTGCTGAACCGCGAAGCGTTGACAAAGATGCGGCGACGCTGACTGGTTGCCACGTATCCGACCACGCGTGGAGCAGTGCCGGCGCGCGACGGAACAATCACGATGTCTTCGATACGACCGATTGCAGACCCGCCCGCGTCGAGCAGAGGCAACCGCATCACTCGAAACGCATATACGAGATCGCCAGCCACGCTGGCAGGCTACCCCGCGGGCCTGCGTGCGAGGTGACTCGTTACTGGCTGTGCTCGGCAGAGAGCTGGCGTGCAACCTCGCCGTAGCGGCGGAATCGCTCGGGTGAGTTTTCGCGTTCTTGAATGGCGTTGTAGAACACCAGTCGCGAAGCCAAGCCCGAGTACTTCGCGCGCAGCGCATCGGCGAGGCCGTCCCATGTGGATTCGGTGGTGAACACGGCCATGTGTTCGTCGGTGATCTGCGCAGCCATGCCAGCCATGTCGCCAGCCTTTTGCTTCTCGCGGATACGTGCCGTGGTGCCTTCGAACCCAGCGTCGTCCCACACGAACGCGTAGTTGGGTGTGCTGCCATAGAACGCAAGCATGTTGCGCATGTGCTCACGGTCGTGGGCGCGCTCGGCTTCGGTGTCGCCCACCACGCACATCACCGGAACGATGGTGGCGATGTCGTTCACGTCGCGGCCTGCGGCCAGGGCGCCCGCAGCGAGATTGGGTTGCACCGTGCGGCGCAGGTAACCGGGTTCGCCAATGGGGTGAATGTGTACGCCGTCGGCGACTTCGCCCGCCATGCGCAGCATCCACGGATTGACCGCGGCGATATCGACATACGGTGCTGGAAACGCGATGGGGCCGGGTGACCATTGGCGGGTCATGAAGCTGAGCTCGTAGTACGGACCCGCGTGGGCCAGTGGCTCGCCCTGAAACGCAGCGAACGAAGCCTTCACGGCGCGCACGTAATCGCGCAACCGTGGACCGGGCGGATCGAACGGTGCCGAAAATCGGCGCACGGCGTGAGTGCGCACCTGGGTGCCGAGCCCGAGGCGGAAGTGACCGCTGGTGGCTTCTTGCAACTCCCACGCAATCTGCGCGGTGACCATTGGGCTCCGCGGGAACGCAACGGCGACTCCGGTAGACACCTCGAGCGACGGCGCAGCCACCGCGGTGACACCTGCCGACAAGAACGCCGTGCGGCCACCTTCGGTGAACAGCACACCGTTGAAGCCGGCGTCGGCAATATCGCGGGCGACCGCGCTGGTCTCGGCCAGTGGTCGAGGGAAAGCCATCACATCTACGCGCATGAACGTGACCGTACTGCGCGTCGGTTGATGTGATCGGGACGAACGTCGCCTACAGCGTGAAGGGTGGACGACCCATTTGTTCACGCACCGGAACGACCTCGGGCATCGTGAGTGCTCGACGTTGCCAGTTCGCGCCATCGACAACCAGGGTGTGGCCTGAGATGAATCGTGCGTAGGGCGACGCCAAAAATGTGGCGGCCCAAGCCAACTCGCGCGGACGACCCACACGCATGGCGGGTTGGCAGGCGTCTTTGTCGTTGGTGCGTGCGAGGTTGCTTTGGATATCGGCAGTCATGTCTTCGTGCGGCATCAGCCCGGGCACGAGTCCGTTGACCTGAATGCCGTAGGGGCCCCATTCGACAGCCAACGTTTCGGTGAGATTTTTCACGCCTGCCTTGGCGGCCGACGAGTGCGCGAAGCCCGGCCCGCCGGTCCATGCGTAGGTTGCGCCGATGTTCACGATGGAGCCCGGCGTGCCCGCATCGAGGTGGCGGCGGGCGAACTCGCGGGCGCAGAAATAGGTGCCGTTCAGCGTGATGTCGACAACCGTGCGCCACGCATTTGGCGACATGTCTTCGGCAGGCACTGGAAAGTTGGCGGCCGCGTTGTTGATGAGAATCGACGGCGTGAGCCCCGCGCTCTGCGCCGTGTCGAACGCCGCAGCAATCTGGTCGGGCTCGCGGATATCGCATGCCACCGTGAGACACCGTGCCCCTACTGCAGCGATCGCCTCGGCGCCGGCCTCGAGATGCTCGGGCTTGCGAGATGCGATCACGATTGCTGCGCCGAGCCGAGCGAACTCGGTGGCGATGGCTTTGCCCAATCCGGTGCCAGCCCCGGTGATGAACACCGTGGCGCCGTCGTAGGTGCCGTCGGGCAATGCCGACGCGCCAATTGGTGGTGGCTCAGGAAGTCCCTGGTACATCTCAGCTCCCTGTGTAGTTGGCGGGTCGTGATTCGGCGCGTGCTGCGCGGAATTCGGCGAAGTCGTCGGATCGGTTGAGGAACGTTTGGTAGATCATTTCGTCGTCCATTGAGGCGCGCACTGCTGGTTGCGAGAGGTGACGCAACACCGTGCGGGCCAACTTGATGGTCACGGCCGGGGCGGCCGCGATTTGCTCGGCCATCTCACGAACGGTTGCATCGAGCGCGGCTTCGGGAACTACACGGCTCACGATGCCGTGTGAGAGCGCTTCGTCGGCGGTCATTACCCGACCGGTGAGCACCATGTCGCTGACCACGCCTGCGCCGCACATCTGATGCAACACGGCGACGCCGCCCGTGTCGGGGATGACTCCGTAGGTGGTCTCGGGCAGCCGGAACCGAGTGCCTTCGGCAGCAATGCGGATGTCGCACAAGAGCGCTCGCTGAAACGACCCGCCCATCACCCAGCCTTTGCAGGCAACGATGACGGGAGCGTCGATGTTCCAGAGTTGCTGAATGCCGCGGTGGCCGCGACGCATGAGTTCGTGATGCGACAACTCGCTGACGTTGGTGCCGATGGAGGCAACGTCGCGACCCGACGAGAACGACTTACCCTCGCCTCGCCAGATGATGGCTCGCACGGCCGGACTGAGCGACGCGAGAATCTCAAACAGTTGAGCATCCATGTCGTCGTCGAACGCATTGTGCTTATCGGGATTGTCGTTGGTGATGGTCGCGATCGTGCCGTCGATATCAATTCGTACTTGGCCGGCCATGGGCGTCTCCTCGTGCATCTGTTCGGGCACAAACCTAGTGGTGCGTTGCGGTGCGTCTCGGTAGTGCGAACTAAGTTCACCGCCAATGAACGTGCTGCTGATTACCCTCGACCAGTTTCGTGGCGACTGTCTGTCGGCGGCTGGCCACCCGTTGGTCCGCACGCCCAATCTCGACGAGCTCGCTCGCAATGGCGTGCGTCTGAATCGGCACTACAGCCAAGCGGCGCCGTGCGGCCCGGGTCGGGCCAGCTTGTACACCGGCATGTATCAGATGAACAACCGCGTGGTACTACAGCCAAGCGGCGCCCTGCGGCCCGGGTCGGGCCAGCTTGTACACGGGCACGTATCAGATGAACAACCGCGTGGTCGCTAACGGCACACCGCTCGACGCGCGGTTCGACAACGTGGCCCGTGCGGCGCGTCGCCACGGATACGAGCCCGCGCTGTTTGGTTACACCGATCAAAGCGTTGACCCGCGCGAAGTCACCGGTCCTGATGATCCCCGGCTGCAGCACTACACCGGCGTGCTGCCTGGCTTCGACGCAGTGCTTCACCTTCCCGACGATCACGAGCCGTGGCTGCAGTGGCTGCGTGATCTTGGCTACACCGATCTCGGCACGGCGTACCCAGAGTTGGCTCGCGAGCCCGAGCGGCCGGCCGAGCACAGTGTTTCGGCGTTCCTCACCAACAACGCCATCGAATGGATTGGCCAGCAGAGCCAGCCATGGTTCGCGCACCTCAGCTACTTGCGCCCACATCCGCCTTACGCGGCGGCCGGCCACTTCGCAACGATGTACGACCCTGCCGATGTGACCATGCCCATCGAGCCAGCCGAGTTGCGTCACCCGTTGCACGATTTTGCGATGCAGTTCGGCGCTACCGCGGCTCCTACCGACGAAGCCAAGATGCGCGCATTGCGGGCCCAGTACTACGGCATGATCAGCGAGGTCGATCATCAACTCGGTCGTCTGTGGGCCGAGCTTCGCGAGCGCGACATGTGGGACGACACGCTGATCATCGTGACAGCCGACCACGGCGAACAGCTCGGCGATCACGGGTTGATTCAAAAGGTGGGCTACTTCGAGCAGAGCTACCACATCCTTGGAATCGTGCGCGATCCGCAGCAATCTCAGGCTCACGGAACGGTGGTCGATGAGTTCACCGAGAACATCGATGTGTTCCCCACCATCTGTGATGCCATCGGTGCTGCGGTGCCGGCCCAGTGCGATGGTTTGCCGCTGACCCCGTTCCTGCGCGGCGAAGCGCCGCCATGGTGGCGCGATGCGGCTCATTGGGAGTTTGATTGGCGCGATCTGTACATCACCGAACAGCCCAATGAATGGCCGTGGGATCGTCGGCTCGAGCGCCAACACCTCACCGTTCGTCGCGACTCATCGGCTTCGTATGTTCAATTCGGCGATGGGTCGTGGTTGTGCCTCGATCTCGCCAATGACCCCACCGGTCGCACCCAAATTGTTGATCCAGCCGTGGTGCTCGGGCATGCGCAGGCGATGCTGGTGTGGCGGTCGCAACACGCCGATCGCACGCTTACTGATGTGCTCATCGACAAAGGCGGGCGTGGTCGCATGCCTGCTGGCGTGCCTCAAGGCGTAGGTGTACCGAGCGACATGTCATAAAGACATTCGTCTCCTTTACACTTCGCCGAGCTAGTGCCCTTCGCCGTGGCAAGGATGATTGATGAACAACGAATGGGGTCCGCTTTCGGGCCTAATTGGAGAATGGCAAGGCGAGGGTGGCGTCGATGTGTCGCACGCTCACGCTCGGGGCGCGGTGCACACCACGCCGTACCTTGAGAAGGTCACCATGAAACCCTTTGGTCCGGTCGAGAACGGCAAGCAGAGCTTGTATGGCCTCGATTACAAGACAGCCATGTGGCGTGACAACGAAGAGAACCCGTTTCATACCGAGGTTGGCTACTGGCTCTGGGATGCCGCTACCGGCGAGATCTTGCGTGGGTTTGCGGTGCCACGTGGCATCACGGTTCTGGCCGGCGGCTCGACCACTGCTGACGCGAAGTCGTTTGAAATGCGTGCCGAACTTGGTGGTGCCAACTACACCATCGGCGAAAATCGTTATCTCGCCGAGCGTGCTAGCTCGTTGAGCTATGTGGTGACAATCACCCTGCACGACAACGACACTTGGAGTTACGACGAGACCACGATGCTGGCAATGGCCGAGTACTCGGAGCCATTAGCGCACCGCGATTTCAACACCATGCATCGAATCGCCTAGTCAACATCACTTTCGAACAAGCTGTCTCGGGGAGGCTCGCGTGAATTTCGAAGTAGATAAAAACGATCTGCGCTGCACACGTTTCGACAGGGTTGACTCGGTCCCGCTGAATGATGGCGAAATACGCCTCGTGGTCGATTCATTTGCGCTCACCTCGAACAACATCACCTATGCGGCGTTTGGCGATGTCATGCAGTACTGGAACTTCTTTCCTGCTGCCGGCGAGGCGTGGGGGCGAATACCGGTGTGGGGGTTTGCCGATGTCGCCGAGTCTCGTCATCCCGACATACGTTCTGGCACGCGGGTGTACGGATTCATGCCGATGTCTACCGTCTTCGTTGTTTCGCCTAGCCAGGTCAATGAGCAAGGTTTCACCGATATCGCCCCGCATCGCCAAGGTATGGCCAGCACCTATAACCGCTACGCCTATGTGTCGGAGAGCTCGTTGCACCTACCGAGCCGCGAGGAGCACCACATGCTCTTGTGGCCGCTGTTCTTCACGTCGTATCTGATCGACGATGTCATTTCCGAGGCGGGCGGGTTCGGTGCCGAGTCGGTGGTGATCTCAAGTGCCTCAAGTAAGACAGCGTTGATCACTGCCTATCTGTTGCACGCTCGCGGTGACAAGGTCATTGGTCTCACATCGCCAGACAATCGCGAATTCGTCGAGAGCCTTGGGTGCTATTCAGGCGTGTTCACCTACGACAATCTGCAGGCACTTCCCACCGATACTGCGGTCTACGTAGACATCGCTGGCGATGCTCGGGTGACCACTGCTGTGCACGAGCACTACGGCGACAATTTGAAGCACAGCATGATTGTGGGCAACACGCACTGGGACGAGTCGTCGCGGCCGTCGGCCACATTGCCCGGTCCCACGCCCACCTTCTTCTTTGCTCCGAACCAGATCGCCAAGCGAACAGCCGAATGGGGCAGTGCCGAACTTGATCAACGTGTGAGTTCGTCTTGGGAACACTTCTACGCGTGGGCTAGTAAGTGGGTGGAGTTTCAATACGTTGTTGGTCACCAAGCGGTGGACAGTGTGTATCGCGAACTCCTCGATGGTCACTCGAATCCTCGGGTCGGCTATATCTGCTCGCTCTAACGATCCATTCAGTCTCAAGGAGTCACCATGTCATTTCGGTTTGCCAACGTCGCTGGGCGCAGCGCCCTCGTTGACAGCAACGACAAGTGGTTCGATCTTCACAAGCTCACGGGTGGCGCGGTTTCGGCCGATCCGATGCAGGCATTGGCTGACCCTGCCGCGTTGCACGCCGCCGACGCCGGCCTTGCCAACGCAACGGCCGATGGCGACCTTGCGAGCGCCCAACTGCTGTCCCCGGTGCCGGCACCACGCAACTGTTTTGCTGTTGGTCTGAACTACAGCACCCATGTGGCCGAGTCAGGCATGGAACCGCCTGCGGTGCCGCTGGTTTTCACCAAGTTCCCCAGCTGCATCGTTGGGCCCGACGCAACGATCGAACTGCAGAGCTCCACTGCCGACTACGAAATTGAGTTGGTCGTGGTGATCGGTGCGGGTGGTCGCAATATCGCAGCCGCCGATGCATGGGCCCACGTTTCCGGCCTCACGATTGGCCAAGACATCTCTGATCGCGTGCTGCAGTTTGCTGCGAAGCCGCCGCACTTCGACCTCGCCAAGTCACGCGATGGTTACGGCCCAATCGGACCCGTTGTTGTATCTACCGATTTGTTCGCGAATCCCGATGACCTCGCGATGGTGTGCGATATCAGCGGCGAGCGTCGCCAGGACGATCGCACCACCAGCCTGATCTTCGATGTGCCCGTGCTGATCGAGTACCTCTCGGCGCTGATGACCTTGGCTCCCGGCGACATCATTTTCACGGGCACGCCAGCGGGCGTGGGCGCAGCAACCGGCAACTTCTTGAAGCCCGGCGATGTCATCGAGTCGACCATCGAAGGCATCGGCACGTTGATCACGCACTGCGTGGCGTAACGCGTTCAGCTTCGGGTGGTTGGCACAGCTTGCACAGCCGCAATCACTTCGGCAAAGCGGGCATCGTTGGCAGGGTCTTCGGGCAGCGGCAAGATCACGCCGTCGGCCAGTTCGGCGAACCACTGCGAGATCAGTTCGGGCAGCTGATCCCAGGTTCCTTGGGGCACTAACGCGTCGAGCACTTCGTCGGTGACGTGTTGGTGCAGTGTGTCCCACTGCTGCGTGCGAGTGATGGTCTGCAGGCGCTCGCCAAGGTCTTCCCAGCCGTGCAACGTGAGCGTGCGTCGGTACGCCGGGGTGGAGTACAAAAAGGCGAGCAGACGACGATGGTGTTCGCGGTTGCGTTGCATGGTCTGCAGGCGCTCGCCAAGGTCTTCCCAGCCGTGCAACGTGAGCGTGCGTCGGTACGCCGGGGTGGAGTACAAAAAGGCGAGCAGACGACGATGGTGTTCGCGGTTGCGTTGCACGTCGGCAGCCGTTGGACCGGTGATGTATTGGCTGCCACTGACGAGCTCGATGCTGGTGGGCAAGCGACTTGTGCTTGCAGCACCTTGTGCAAGGGCAGGCAGGCAGATCTCGCGCAGGTAGCGCGGGTTCGAGTTGGTTGGGTGGGTCACGATGCCGTCGGCGTGTGAGCCGGCCAGAGCCAGCATGCGATCGTTCACACCGCCGAGCCACAGCGTGGGCAACGTGACATCGAGTGGACCTGGATTAAAGAACGGCTGCAACCGGTTGAACGTGTAGTTCGTGCTCGTGTAGTTGAGCGGCGTGTTGTGTTGAAAGGTTTGCCAGATTGCTCGCAGCGACTCGAGATAGTCGCGCATGCGTGTGACCGGCTCGGTCCACGGCACCGAATAGCGCCCTTCGATGTTCTGTTTGATCTGCGTTCCGAGGCCGAGTTGAAAGCGTCCGCCTGAGAACGCGGCAAGGTCCCAAGCAGCGCAAGCAGTGAGCATCGGGCTGCGCGGGAACGCCAACACAACGCTGGTGCGCACCGTGAGGTGTGTGGTGTGCTCGAGCGCGAGTAACGACACGGCGAGGCCATCGTGCACGGTTTCGGGCACGTGCAGGCCGTCGTAACCAAGGGCTTCGACGCGTTGGGCATAGGCGATGGTGTCGCGTAGCGATACGCGGTCGGACATGCCGGCATAGACCCGCATGATTATTGGTCCTGATCGCTGGCGCTGTAGGGCCCGTCGGGTTCGCTGACGGGCTCGGTTGATGGCCCGGCCGATGCGAGGCGACGCCCGGTCTCGACGATGCCTTCGCGGCGCTCGGCCAAGCTGGCTTTGTCGAACCGGTTGGCGATCCAACGTCGGGCGCGTTCGTTCTCGAGGGTCCACGCTTCGGGTGGGGCAAGCTCGGCCACTTCGTCGTAGAGCGCCATCACGGCCTGCACCGAATGTGCGGGATTGGCGGCAATGAGCGCAGCGATCTCGTGGGCTCGATGCAGCAAATGTTGGTGCGGCACGACCTCGTTGACCAGGCCCCACTCGAGGGCCGTTTCGGCATCAAGAAAAGCGCCCGACAAACTGAGTTGCTTGGCGCGCCGAATGCCGATGGCCTCGGGCAGCATGACGGTGAGTCCCCAACCAGGAAGCAAGCCAACGCGGGCGTGGGTATCGGCGAAGCGGGCACGATCGGAAGCGATGAGGAAATCGCAAGCGAGTGCGATTTCGAATCCGCCCGTGACCGCAGCGCCGTTGATGGCACCAATTACTGGCTTGCGATGCGGTGGAATGGCAGCGCGATATGGCGGCGGCGGATTAGGTTCGCTGCCGCGTTCGCGGGTGGAGAGCTCGCGCAGATCGAAGCCAGCACAAAACGCCGGATCGGCTCCGGTGAGGATGATGGCATGCACGTTGTCGTCGTTGTCGCACTGCGTGATGGCGGCGGGAAACGCAGCGGCAAGCTCGGGGTTGAGCGCGTTGCGCGCATCGGGACGATTGAGGGTGACGGTGGCAATGCCGTCGGCGATGTCGATCAGGACAGTGCTCATCAGCTGTGCAGTCCAGAAGCGAGAATCGACAGGCGACCTCTATGAGTGGAGATGCCCTCGGTTAGTCTTGGAGCGGGACGACGTACCAGCGCCTTCATAGATGCCATTCACCAAGGCTACGACGTTGTGACGTTGGACGCCGAAGTTGTTCGGAACGCGTGAATCTGCTTCCGGCGCACCATGCTGGTGTCATATGTTTTTTAGATCGGAGCACCCACGTTGAGCGGGAATGCGAGTTATAGCCATCAACACGTAGGGGTGATTACGGTCGAGGCGGTCGAGGCCCCCGAGGTCATCACCTCCGACTGGATCGATGAGCAACTCTCGTCTACCTACGATCGCTGTGGATTGCGTGCCGGGCTGCTGGCCGAACTTGCGGGAATCAAAGAACGTCGGTGGTGGCCCGATGGCGTCACCTTCGATCAGGCAGCCGCACTCGCCGGTCGTCGCGCCATCGATGCGTCGGGTATTGATCCAGCCGAGATCGGGATGTTGATCAGTACCTCGGTGTCGAAGCATCACCTTGAGCCGTCGGTTGCGTGCGCCGTGCATTATGAGCTTGGTTTACCAACGTCGTGCACCAACTTCGATCTCGCCAACGCGTGCCTTGGCTTTGTGAGCGCGATGCATCTCGCCGCTACGGCTATCGACGCGGGTCAGATCAAGTACGCGCTCATCGTCGATGGCGAGGGCAGCCGCCAAACACAGTTGGCAACAATCAAGCGGTTGCAGCAAGAGAACGCCACCGCTGTCGATGTGTTTGACGAGTTCGCCTCACTCACGCTCGGGTCGGGCGCTGCAGCCATGCTGATGGGCAACATGAACACGCATCCCGATGCGCATCGGGTGGTCGGCGGCGTTGTGCGCGCGGGTACGCAACACAACAAGTTGTGTATCGGCGATCTCGAAAGAATGACCACCGACACTCGACGCTTGCTCGAAGCTGGTCTTGAGCTTGGCGTTGCCTGCTGGGCCGAAGCGCGCGAGACCCACGACTGGGCCAACGGTATGGATCGTTACATCGTGCATCAGGTGAGCTCGGTGCACACCCGCATGCTGTGCGAGAAACTGAGCATCGACCCAGCGCGAGTGCCGCTCACCTATCCGAAATACGGCAACGTTGGTCCCGCCGCGATTCCGATCACCCTTGCTGGCGAGGCACCATCGCTCGTCGCCGGCGAGCGCTTGCTCTGCATGGGCATTGGGTCCGGCCTGAACACGAGCTTCACCGAAATCGTATGGTGAGTCGGAGCCCTCGTTCTGATTCGGCACCGCGGCGTCCAACAGCCGCGCAGTTTCGGCGGTGGGGAGTCGACCCGATGTGGTCGCGCCTTGTTGAGGCGCCGTCGTTCGATGGATCCACGCACACGTGGCACGTACTCGAACGATCACCCGCGGCCCCGATTGCCACCATCGTTTGCGTGCACGGCAACCCCACGTGGTCGTTCTATTGGCGCAGTCTGCTCGAACGTCTCGGCGATCGTTATCGAGTGATTGCTGTCGATCAGCTCGGCATGGGCTTCTCGCAGCGCACCGAGCAGCGGCCGTTCGCGCAACGGGTCACTGACCTTGGCGATGTCTTGTCGGCGCTCGATCTGAGCGGCCCGGTGGTCACAGTTGCTCACGATTGGGGCGGCCCGATTTCGCTCGGATGGGCGCTCGACGACGCTGCCCGCACTGATGCATGTTGGCTGGCTGGCGTGGTGTTGTGTAACACCGGAGTTGCGGTGCCTGCGGGTCGTAAGGCGCCGGCGCTCATTCGGCTCGCTGCCTCTGGATGATTTCGTCGGTCGGCGCACGCGCATCTTTGTTGATGGCACGTTGATGTTGTCGGGCAAACGCATTGGGCGCACCGCCCGAGATGGCTATCGGGCGCCGTATCGGCGTGCTGCAGATCGCTACGCCATTGCAGAATTCGTCGGCGATGTCCCGTTTAGTGCCGCGCATCCGTCGGCCGCCGCAATCGATCGAGTGGCGCAAGATCTGCGTAGTCTCAGTGTGCCCACGCTGTTGGCGTGGGGTGCGCGTGATCCAGTGTTCAACGATGACTTTGCGCTCGATCTGGCTGCTCGGGTGCCGCACGCAGACAAGCATCGGTTCCCCGGTTTGGGACATCTGGTGGTCGAAGAAACCGACGTGGCTTCGTTGATCGACGGGTGGTTGAGCGAGCGTGTGATTCATACGGCACCCGCTGCGCAGGCCGAGCCAATCGAGCATGCAGAGACACCGCCGATCTGGGCCGCGATTGAGGCCAAACGCACCGACACATCGGCGGCATTTGTCGATGGCGTCACCGGCACCACCACATCGTTCGCAGCGTTTCACGATCGAGTCATGGGCGTCGCTGGTGCTTTGGCAGCGCGTGGTGTGAAGCCCGGCGATCGTGTTGCCGTGTTGGTGCAACCCGGTGTCGACCTGTTGTCTACGGCATACGGATGTTGGCGCGCTGGAGCGGTCACGGTGATCGCCGATCGCGGGTTGGGTCTGCGCGGTCTTGGTGCTGCAGTGCGAGCCGCCGACGTCTCGTTGGTGATTGGCGCACCGAAGGCGTTGGCCGCCGCCCGCGCCATGCGTTGGGCTCCTGGTGCCGAGCTGTTGTCGGTGAGCGCGCTGAGCAAACTCGCGGCGTTGGGCTCACTGTTGCCGCCGGCTCCAAAGGCTGGTGACCCCGCCGCAATTTTGTACACCTCGGGCGCTACGGGTCCAGCGAAAGGTGTGCGTTATCGCCATGAGGTGTGCGTTATCGCCATGGGCAAATGGCTGCGCAACGAGACGTGTTGGCCACGTTGTACGGCATTACCGAAACCGACCGTTTGGTTGCGGCCTTTGCGCCGTTCGCGTTGTATGGCCCGGCGTTCGGCATTACCTCAACGATCCCCAATGTCGATGTTGCTGCGCCGGGAACTTTGACTGCCGACGCGTTGGCCGCCGCCGTCACATCTGTCGGCGCGACCATCGTCTTTGCTTCACCCGCTGCGCTCCTGAATGTAAACAACACGGCCAACGGCCGCCACGCAGTTTTCTCAACGTTGCGCTTGGTGCTTTCGGCCGGTGCCCCGGTTCCCATCGCAACGCTGCGGGCCACGGCTGCGTTGTGTCCCAACGCCGAGTTGCACACCCCGTACGGCATGACCGAATGCTTGCCCGTGGCCGACATTGATCTCACCGCAATCGATGCTGCTGGCGCGGGCAACGGTGTGTGCGTGGGCCAGCCGGTGCCCGGAGTTTCGGTGCTGATCGCGCCGCTCGGTCTCGATGCCAACCGAGCACTCGAGCCGCTCCCGGCTGGTACTACGGGCGAAGTCGTAGTGCGCGCCCCGTGGGTGTCTGACGGATACAACCAACTGTGGCGCACCGAGCATGAAGCTCGTCCGCGAACCAGCGATGGTCGCGTGTGGCATCGCTCGGGCGATGTGGGCCATATCGATGCGCAGGGTCGGTTGTGGATCGAGGGCCGCAGCGTTCATGTCATTCATGCCGATGGCAATGCGATTACCCCTGTGCCCGTTGAGGTTGCGGTCGAAGCACTCGATGGCATCGCCAAGGTGGCGGCCGTTGGCGTTGGGCCTGCTGGCTGCCAGCAACTTGTGGTTGTTGTGCAAGATGCGCAGCGCCCCATCGGACTCGCCGATGAGGTGCTGGTCGAACGGGTTCGCGCAGCTGTGCCCCATGCCGTTGCTGCTGTGATCACCGTGCACACCTTGCCCGTAGATATTCGCCATAACACCAAGATCGATCGCGCCGCTGTGGCTGCATGGGCCAGCGAGATCCTGGCGGGTCATCGTGCCCGGTGTCCCTGGTGAAAGTTCTGGTCACCGGTGCCAGCAGTTTGCTTGCGCGCCGAACCGTTGAAACGTTGCTGGCTCGCGGCGACGAGGTTGTGTGTTTGCAGCGTCACGAAGCCCCGGTCGATACAGATCAGGTGCTCGGCGATGTGCGCGACGAAGCCTTGGTGGCCGATGCAGCGCGTGGTTGCGATGCCATCATTCACGCCGCCGCGAAGGTAGGAGTTGTTGGTTCGTGGGAGCAGTTCCGCAGCATCAACGTCGACGGTACGGCGTCGGTTGTGGCGGCAGCAGCAGCGGCCAACGTGAGCCGTTTGGTGCACGTGTCTACGCCGTCGGTGGCGCACTCGGGCCACTCGATTGTTGGAGCAGGGGCCGACGCACCCTTCACCGGCCGGTCGGGCGCATGGTACGCCGAGTCAAAGGCGTTGGGCGAGAACCTTGCTCGCGCTGCGGCGAGCGACGCCTTGGCCGTTGTGACCATCCGCCCTCACCTCGTATGGGGTCCCGGCGATACACAACTCGTTGGCCGCATTGTCGACAGAGCCCGATCAGGTCGCTTGGCTCTCGTTGGTAACGGAGCCGCGCTGATCGACACCACCTATATCGATTGCGCCTCGAGCGCGCTGGTTGCCGCGCTCGACGCGGCGGTTCCCGGCGCAGCCTGCAACGGCCGCGCGTATGTGATTGCTAACGGTGAACCCCGACCGATTCGCGAGCTCGTAATGGGCATTTGTCGAGCCGCGGGTATTGAGGCCACTCCGCGATCGGTGCCGCTTCCGTTGGCAATGGCAGCCGGCGGTGTTATCGAGCGACTCTGGAACGTACGTCGGGCAAGCACCGAACCGCCGCTCACTCGGTTTCTCGCCGAGCAGCTGGGCACGGCGCATTGGTTCGATCCTCGACCTGCCCGCGACGATCTCGGTTGGGTGCCAACGGTGACCATCGACGAAGGCCTGCGCCGCCTGCGCGACTGGTTCGGTGAATAGGGTCCAACGGCCCTAGTCGCTGGTGAGGCCCATCGTTACTCTTTTGTTGGGCACACGAAGATCGTTGCGCTCGCTCACTACATGAACGACGTCGCATTTCATATTCCGATTGGGGTTGGCGCACTCAGCACAGCTGAGGCGCAGCAGCGACTCATCGCCGATGGCCCCAATCGCTTGGTTGCCGCCGCCCGTCGCAGTTGGTGGAAACGTTGGCTTGGCCCATTCGCGGATCCGATGGTGGCGTTGCTGCTTGTGGCGGCGCCGACCTATTTGTTCATCGGTGAGGCCACCGATGCCATCGTGGTGCTTGTCGCGCTGATCCCTATCGCCGGTGTTGGCTGGGTGCTTGAGGCGAGGTCCGAGCGAACGCTTGAGAAGTTGCGGCAGTTGATTGCCCCGACGGCGTCGGTGATTCGCGATGGCGAGCTTGTGTCGGTGCTGACCGAAGAGATCGTGGTCGGCGATGTGATGCTGCTGCACGAAGGCGACATCATCGCTGCCGATGTGCAACTCATTGATCTCACCCAGTTCTTGGTCGACGAATCCACGTTGACCGGTGAGTCGCTGCCGGCCGTGAAGTCGATTGATGATGATGATCATGACGATCGCGCGTGGGCTGGCACAACGGTGTTGGCCGGGCGCTCGTTGGCCAGAGTGACTGCCACCGGAGCCCGTACCCGCTACGGGCAGATCGGCACGTTGGTTGCTGGCGTGCGTTCGCCGGCCACTCCGCTGCAGCGTGCATTGGGTCGCTTGGTGCGGGTGCTGGCGATTGTGGCCGCGGTGGTTTGCGCTGCGGTGATGGCCGCCGAGTTGTTGCGAGGCCGCGGCGTTGGGCAAGCCGTGATCGCTGGAGTCAGCCTGGCGATCGCAGCGATACCCGAAGAGTTCTCAATGGTCTACGCGCTCTATCTCGCGCTCGGTGCGTGGGAGCTTGCTCGCGGCGATGCGTTGGTTCGTCGCCTCCCTGGGGTCGAGACCCTTGGCTCGACAACGGTGATCTGCACCGACAAGACAGGGACCCTCACTCAAGGCCATCTTGCTGTGGTAGCGGTGGTCACCGGCGCTGTTGTGACCACGCACGGAAATGAGCTCGCAACGTTTCTCACAAACGCAGTGCTCGCGTGTGAGCCCGACCCGTATGACCCGCTCGATCGGGCGATTGTGGACTACGCCGAGCATGCAGGAATCTCTATGTCGTCTGTGCATCGGGCTGCGCTTGTGGCCGACTGGCCGTTTGACCCGGTTGACAAATACATCACCCACGTGTGGCGGTTAGCCGACGGCACGCATCGCGTGGTGGCGAAAGGATCAATCGAAGGCGTCATGCGCCACGTTTCCGCGATGTCCGACAGTGCCGAGACCCGTGAAATGCTGCGCGTCGCTCAGCAGTCACACGACACCTTTGCTGAACAAGGCATGCGTGTGATTGCCGTCTCTGCGGGCGACAGCGATGGGCCGAGCGGTAACCGTGTGGGTGACGAGTCGGGGCTGACATATGTGGGCCTGATTGCGTTCAGTGATCCCGTTCGAGAAGGCGTTGCCGAGGCGCTTGAGCAGTGCCGAACCGCTGGCATTCGAGTGATCATGATCACGGGCGATCATCCGGCTACAGCGCATGCCGTGGCCGAGGGTCTGCGACTTCCTCACGACGGAATCGATGGCGATCTCATCGCCACCGGCGACCAACTTGACGCCGCCACCGACGCTGAGTTCACGGCTTTAGCCGCAACTGCAAACGTGTTTGCACGTACTCGACCCGAACACAAACATCGTCTGGTCGTCGAGCTGCGCGCTCAGGGTGAAGTGGTTGCGATGACCGGTGATGGCACGAACGATGCTCCTGCGTTGAGGGCCGCTGACATCGGCGTGGCGATGGGTAAGCGCGGCACGGAGGTTGCACGTGAAGCGGCGACCATCGTGTTGCTCGACGACAACTTCGCCACCATCGTGCACGCAGTACGCAACGGTCGGCGCATCTACGACAACTTGGCGCATGCCTTTGGCTACCTGATTGCGTTTCATGCGCCGCTATTACTCACGGCACTGATCGTTCCGTTGCTTGGGCGACCGCTCTTGTTGCTCCCCGTGCATTTGATCTTGCTTGAGTTGTTGCTTCATCCAGTGGTGTCGTTGGTCTTTCAAGCCGATGCCGCCGAGGACGACGTGATGACTCGAGCGCCTCGGCCAGCGAGCAGCGGACTTGGCTTTGCTGCGTTGTGGCGGCCCTACGCCGTAGGTATTGCCCTTGCCGGCGGCATCTTGGGGTTGTACCTCGGGGCGCTCGCTCGAGGCTGGTCCACCGAGCAGGCACGCGGGTTCGGCTTCGCAGCGTTGTTAGCGAGCCAGGCACTGTTACTGGTGGTTGAGCGCGCACCCCACGCTCCGTTTTGGAGCGTTGGTCTTCGCCCCACAGTGCAGTTGGCGGGTGCCTTCGGGGTCATTGCCTTGGCCACCGTGGGCAGCGTGTATCTGCATCCGCTGGCAACGTTGTTGCAAGCTGAGCCCTTCCCTGCATCGGGTTGGGTGGTGCTGTTCGTGGTGATCATCGCCACCACCATCTGGTCTGAGCCGCTCAAGCGCCGCTCACCGAAGGGGCATGAGAGACAACCATCTCGGGACCTTTGACCCTTTCAGCTCCTACGGCCTCAGAGCACACTGAATCAGGCGGAAGTATGAAAGCGCGGTGAGCCGCAAGGAGCGGGTTGTTATGGAGATGCACGAATTGCGGTCGGTGGGCCGTTCGCTGATTGGTGATCACACCCTCACGTACCACCAGCGCGTGGCTCGTCTGGCCAACCTCGCTGAGGAAGCACTTGATGCACCTGCAGTGAGCGACGCCTGCGCCGCGGCGCTGAACAAGCGCATCATCTGCGACATGTTCGAGGGTCATGCTCCGTATCGCGCTCGCTACCTCTTGCCCGACTATCAGCTCGCCATTCAGCAGGGTTCGCACTACCTCGAGCTCGATGCCCCTACCAATCTCAATGAAGCACTGTGGTTCTTGATGGCGATGTACACCCAGGTGCCATCGATCACCGGGTACCCGGTGTATCTCGGTGATCTCGACAACGTGCTTGCGCCATTCACGGTGGGCATGACAGTTGGCGACGTTGTGAGTGCCTTGCGTCCGTTTTGGCGTGCCCTCGATCGAATCCTGCCCGACGCGTTTGTGCACGTAAACATTGGGCCCGACGACTCGGTGATGGCCCGAGCTGTCTTGCAACTCGAACGCGAATTGAAGCAGGTCGTTCCCAACGTGACGCTGAAGGTTGATCGCAAGCGCACTCCCGATGATCTGCTGCTTGATGCAGTGCGCACGGTGTTCGAAAGTGGGCACCCACACTTTGTGAATCACGAAATGATGGTCAGTGATTTAGGTGATCGCTACGGCGTCGTGAGTTGCTACAACTCGCTGCCAATTGGCGGCGGTGCGCACACCTTGGTGCGGCTCAACTTGGCCGAACTCGTGCGCAACCATACGGGCGATGTGCAAGCGTTCTTCGACGTCGCTTTGGTGCAGTACGTCGAGTTGGCGAGCGAACTGATCGAGGCTCGCGTTCGTCATCTCGTTGAGGATGCGCACTTCTACGATCACCTCTGGCTGATCGATGAAGGTCTGATTGCCCTCAACAAGTTCTCGGCGATGTTCGGCGTGTTTGGGCTGGCCGAAGCGGTTGATCAGCTGATGCTGATGCAAGGACTCGGTGGCACCTATGGCAACGACCAGATCGCGAACGAACTGTCGTATCGCATCACGGGCGAAGTGGCGGCGTTAGTGGCCAACCGCCCGCTGCCGCATTGCGAAGCTAATGCTGGCCGAGCGTTCTTGCACTCGCAGTCAGGCATCGACAGCGATATCGGAGTAACGGCGGGCACCCGCATTGCGGTTGGTTCAGAGCCCAGCGTGTACGAGCACATCAGGGCCGTGGCTCCGCACCACTATCTGTTTGAGTCGGGCGTGAGCGATGTGTTTCATCTCGATAACACGGCCCGCGCAAACCCCGAATCAGTGGTCGACATCATCCGCGGAGCGTTCCGAGAGGGCATGCGCGACTTCACGTTCAACCTCGACTCAAACGACTTCATTCGCATCACGGGCTATCTCGTACGCAAGAGCGATCTTGAACACATTGCCGATGGCGTGCGGCATTCAAGCACACTGCTTGGCGCTGCTACCGAGGCAGCGTCGCATGTCACGTGGCGTCGGCCGAAGCGGATGGTGAGTCACGAGCGCGCCGCCGCACCCGTCGCGCTGTTTGGAGCGCCGGTATGAGTGCCACTGCGCTGGTCTGCGACATCGTGCGGTTCTCCTCGGTCGATGGTCCGGGTAACCGCTGCGTGGTGTTCCTCCAAGGGTGCAATTTTGACTGCATTGCCTGCCATAACCCGTACACGATCAATGTGTGTAACAACTGTGGCGAATGTGTTGGAGTCTGCGAGTCGGGCGCGCTGAGCCTCACCGCTTCTGGGGATGTGCTGTGGGACCCCGCTGCATGCGTTGGCAGTGACAGTTGCGTTGGCTGGTGTCCACACGACTCCACTCCCAAGGCGCGTCATATGAGCGTGCCTCAGGTGCGTTGGCAGTGACAGTTGCGTTGGCTGGTGTCCACACGACTCCACTCCCAAGGCGCGTCATATGAGCGTGCCTCAGGTGCTCGATCAGATTCGTGGACCCGCGCCGTTTCTTTCGGGCATCACGCTCTCGGGCGGCGAAGCCACCCAGCAGCCTGTATTTGTGGGCGAATTGTTCGAGGCAATGAAGTCGGACCACAAGCTGAACCGACTCACCCGATTTATCGATTCGAATGGAGCAGCGCCGCAGAGCGTGTGGCTCGATCTTGAACCGGTTGTTGATGGGGTGATGGTCGACCTCAAAGCACTTGATCCCGACACGCATTTGGCGATGACCGGCCACTCAAACGAAGAGGTGCTGGCAAGCATCAAGCTGTTGTACTCGATGGGCAAGCTTGCCGAGGTGCGTTTGCTGTTACTGCCCGGTGTCAACGATTCACCTGATGCACTTGCTCGCACAGGTGCGTGGCTCCACGACATCGATCCGCTGATGCGCTTGAAGCTCATTGGCTTTCGGTGTCACGGTGTTCGACACAATGGCAGAGTCATCAGCGAGCCCAACCCTGAGGCGATGACTGGCTATGCGCAGATCATGCGTGACGCTGGGATGTCGCGAATCATCTCGATCTGAGGTCGCGCAAGTTGGAGCGAACGCGGCGTGACTCTGGCAGGCTTGCGGGGTGAATCAACGTGACTTGCTCGTCATCGGCGGAGGCCCAGCAGGTGCTGCGGCTGCGCTACGCGCCGCCCGTGCTGGTGTTCGGGTGATGCTGTTCGAGAAGGGCCCTCATGGTCGCGACAAGGTGTGCGGCGACGGACTCACGCCGCGAGCCGTTGCGGCGCTGAACGATCTCGACTTGTCGATTGCCGGTGCCCACCGCATCGATGGCTTGCGGATGATCGCTGGTAAGACCACACGCGAACTGTTGTGGCCCACCACCGATCGCTTTCCAAACCATGGCGCCGTATGGCCGCGTCGGCGCTTCGACACGTTTTTGATCGACGCCGCTATTGCCGCTGGCGCCGAGGTGCGCTTCGATTGCGAAGCGTTGCCTGTGCTCGATGGTGACCGCGTTGTTGGCGTCAGTGTCGTGAGTGCCAGCGGTGGCTCCGAAACGTTCACCGCGCCATTCACAATCCTCGCTACCGGCGCGCAGGGCGCTGCGGCCAAGATGCTCGGGGCCAAGCGCGATCCCGACGAACCATTTGGCCTCGCCATCCGCGCCTATGCCACCACCCCACGTCATGCCGAGCGCCATCTTGAGGCGTGCTTGTCGCTACGCGACGAGCACGGAACCCCGGTGCCCGGTTATGGCTGGATGTTTCCGGCGGGCGATGGCACGGTCAACATCGGCGTCGGTGCGCTCAGCACAATGCAGGGTTTCAAGAAACTCAACCTCAATACCTTGCTCGATCAGTACGCCGCGATTGTTCGCGAACCATGGGGCCTTGGCGAGTACATCGAGAAGCCGCGAGCGTGGCGCCTGCCGATGAGTTGCGTGCGCCGTCATGGTCCGGGTTGGGTAGCCGTCGGCGACTCAGCCGGCTTCGTAAATCCGATGAACGGCGAAGGCATCGACTACGGACTCGAGAGCGGCACGCTTGCAGTAGACCTTTTCCTCGCCGACGTGGCGACTGCACCACAGGCATATGACAAACAGGTCGGCGAACGGTTCGATGCCTTTTTGCGCACCGGCCGCCGGTTCAGTTTCCTGATTGGTCATCCGTGGATTCTGCGTACCGGTCTGCGCATCGCGGTGGGCACGCAGACCACGGCCGATATCACGTTGGCCGTGATGGGCAACCTCATCGATGGCCAGACGCCTGGCGCGTCTGGTCGGGTGATGCGCCTCGCCGACCGCTCGCTGGCGTTGGCAGATCCGTTGCTTCGCAAAACTCGCGCTCGTTCGTAACGAGCGCGCTCGGCTACTAGCTGGTCATTCCGCCAAGGCCCACAAGGCCACGGGCGAGTTCGATTTCACCCATGTGGCGAAGGCCGTGTTGGTACAACCAGCATTCGAAACCGTCGAGCACCGTGATACCGACGTCGGCTGCGACACGGGCGCTATAGGTGCTGGCCACCTGCGGTGGAAACGGGCGCTGAACAACAACACGACTGAGATCGGCAGGATCAAGCTGGGCGAGGTAGGCCTCGGTGCGATCGAACACGGTGCGCATGTATTCCTTGAAGGCTTCGAAGTCGCCGATGCGCTGATGAATCATTTCGTCGACGGTCTTGTGCTTGCCGTGATCGTTGATGGTCATCTGCACGCGGCTTTGCCATTCGTCGTTCCACACGGGTGCAATGCCGGTGAGCATCATGAACGATGCATCTTGCATGTTGGTGTAGTGAAACAAGCTGAACGCGATGGGCAACACACCTTCGCGCTCGAAGTGGTTTACGTGCTCGAGGTCCATTGATTCGGTGGCCTGGTAATACAGCGAATGCATCGCGCGCATACGGCGTTGCAGTGAATCGAGAGTCATTTCAGGCATGGTGTGCTCCGGTTTTGGCGAGTGAATAGTGCGTTTGGCGAATCAGGCGTTTGGGCGAGAGGTTACTCAGGCCCAGCCGCCGGCGTATGAGACGAACTGACCCGTGGTGAAGCGGCTGGTGCCGTCGACCCATGGTGTGCAGAAGTTGGCGAATTCTTCCATCGTGCCCAAGCGACCGAGCGGCACTTTGCGCTCGATCTTGGCCATGATCGCTGGATCGTCGGCACCAGAGGCACGACGAAACTCGGGGAAGTCCATGTAGTTCGTGCCAATGGCGTTGACCTGCACGTTGTGCCGCGCCACTTCGTGAGCCACGTTGTGAACGAGGTGGTTGGCGCCGGCGCGTGCGGCCGAATATAACGGTGCTTCTGGTGTGGCCCGGGCGCCGCTAGCGCTGGTGATCACCAACACCTGGCCCTCGCCCTGCTCGATCATTGGTGCAAGCACTGTTTGCATGAAGTGATACGGAGCGACCATGCAACCCTGCATCACGGTTTCGAGATCTTCAACCTTCGAGTTCATAAATCGACCGGTGACGATGAGGCCCGAGAAGGCGGTGGCCGAATCGATTCGGCCGAACCGGTTCATCGCAGCATCAACGAGTCGTTGTGATGACTCGCGCTTGACCAGATCTCGGGTGCCACTGACGGCTTCGACATTGGTGCCGCCAGCGACAAGTTCTTCGACAAGGCCTGCATCGGGATCGCCGAGCACGAGGTCGTGGCCGCGTGCGGCGAGAATTCGGGCGAGGTGTGGGCCGACGTAGAAACCGGCTGCAGCGATTAACGCAACGCGTCGTGGTTGTTCCATGGGCGTAACCCTACGTACTGACACTTAGGGTGTCAATTGATGGAACGGCCCTCCGGGAGCCGCAACAATCGGCAGTCATTTGCCAATAGATCGCCCCGAATGTCTAGGCTGGCGGCGTGGTCACCGAGGCACTCGATCTTCAAGACGGACGTCACGCTCGCCGTGATCGCAACAAGATCGCCGTTGTTGACGCCTTTCTTGAGCTGGTTCGGGAGGGCAATCCGCGGCCCGGCGTGGCCGATGTGGCCGATCGCTCCGGCGTCTCGCATCGTTCCGTGTTTCGCTACTTTGCCGACAAAGACGAGCTGGCGCGCACAGCGATCAGCCGTCAAGAAGGTGCCGTTGTCGCCATGTTTGCGCTCACGATCCCGAGCGACACTCCGCTCGCCGATCGAGTCAACACGTTGGTGACACACCGACTCGCGTTGTTTGAAGAAATTGGGCCGGTCGCTCGATTGTCTCGAGCACTCGCGCCATTGCAGCCAATTGTGAGCGCCGAGATCAGTCGGTCGCGGGGCTTCCTGCGGGTGCAGGTGAACAAGTTGTTTGCCGCCGAACTCGATGCGATGGAGCCATCGCGCGCCGCATCGATTGCTGCAGTGCTCGACGTATTGTGCTCATTCGAATCGATCGATCTGTTGCGTCGCGATCAGGGTTTGTCACGCGACCTTGCGGCCGAAGCGCTGGTCGAATCAATGATGCAACTGTTGGGCTAGCCGGTTCTCAGCGAACCTGGCCCAGCAGTGAGCCGCCGTCGATGGCGAGCACCTGGCCCGTGATTTGCGCCGCACGCGCCGAACACAAAAATGCCACGCTGTCGGCAATCTGCTCGGGCGTTTGTTCGCTCGACATTGGCACGGCCACGCCCACCATCTGATCGAAGTACTTGCGAGGCAGCGTCTGCTCCCACAGGCGGGTGTAGATGAAGCCGGGCGCTACAGCGTTCACGCGGATGCCCCGCGGTGCGAGCGAGAGGGCCATGCACTTGGTCCAGTGGATGAGCCCAGCCTTGGCGGCACCGTAGGCCATCAAAGCATTGGGCATCAGGCCCGCGATCGAGGCCGTATTGCAGATGGCCGAACCGCTGGCCATGTTGGGACCAACCACGCTCGTCACGATGTGCGCGCTGGTGAGGTTGAGGTCGACTGATTCGCGAAACAAATCGACCGGACCAAACGGGTCGCCGGGCTTGTTGTCGGTGCGCTCTGGGCGGTGCTTGCCGCCACCGGCGTTGTTGACCAAGACCGTTGCGTGCCGGCCCAGCGATGCGACCACGTCGCGTACCTGCTCGACATTGGTGACATCGCACTGATGAAGCGTGACACCAGCCGGTTCCTGCGCACCGGCGATGTCGAGGTCGAACGCAGCGACCTCGTCGATCTCGCCGTCGGCAAGCAGCGCTGCTGCAATCGCTGCCCCAATACCGCGTGCTCCACCCGTGACAATCGCTAATCCAGACATGGCGGCGACGTTAGCTGGGTGGGTTGGCGCCGGTCGGAGCGAGGGGCTCGGTCGGAGCGAGGGTGCTCAGTCGGAGCCGGCGCTGCGGAACTCGGCAAGGATCTGGGCGCCGTTGGGGGCGGCCATGATGCGTGATTCGATGAGCTCGCGCTGCATCTGCGATGCCAACGGTGGCTGCTCAACCGTTGCCCAGTGCACGAGCCCGCCCCAGAAACGATCGATGAGGTCACGGCCGGCCACGGTGCCGCCATCGAGAGTCTTGAATGTGACCGACGCGAGCTCGCCCAAGTACAAGCGAAGCGAGCTCACGTGGATCTCTTCGTCGGTGCGAATGCGGCCGATGATCTCGGCAGCTTCTTCAGCATCGGCACGACGATCGGCAAACAGATCGGGGGTGCGCAACACGGCTTGCGTTGCGGCAAAACCGATCTCGGCGCGGAACTCGATGACCAGCAGGTTCATCAAGAACGAGATGAAGCCCTCGACCGCAGCCGAGACTTCGGGCATCCGCCGCACAGTGGAATCGGGACGCGAAATGTTTTCGGGTGGCTCAACGTCGGGATAGGCGTTGGCGCCAAGAGCGAGATCGCGGGCCACGAACCACATCACGTCGTGGCCGCCGATGCCTTCGTCGGGGAGGCCGCCTTCGTCGAGGCCGTGGGCCTTGAGGAGGCCCTTGTTGAGGTGGCCGATTGCCATCTCGGAGACATCTTCGACAATGAATGGGCCCAGCTCGGGGAACACCATCTCGGCGAGCAGGCGACCCTTGGCCTCGATCTTGCCGGTGATGGTGAGGCCGTTCCAGAAGGTTTCGCCGAGGCCATTACGAAGCAGCACCCGGCTCTGTTCGACGCCAGGGACCTTTTCGCCGTCGAGCAGCGATGAGTCGGCGTCGAGCAGGTCGCCGCCGCGGGCGCGCAGTGCGTCGGTCCATGCCTGCAGCGCTGGCTCGCGCAGTAAGGCTCGTGGAGGCTGATAGGTGCCGTCGTGCATCATCCCGCCGTGCATACGACTGCCGGCCACCACATGTTGCTGGGCGAATGGATGATCGCTCATCAGTTCTGCTTCTGAATACACAAGACGCGTCATGGCTGCAGCGTATGTCCGAACCGGTGTTGACGCCGTGCCGAAACCGTTGTTCGGCCGCTTGTTTCGGCTCCGCAAAGTGGGTGAGTGGTACGGTTGTGCCGCTATTCGATCGGGCTCGGTCGAGTCATTCAGTGGGATTATTTGGTCGAAGGAGACCTGCGTGAGCGAAGCAAAACAGGTTGGGTTTGTCGGTCTGGGACACCTTGGGATGTACCTCGCTTCAAGCTTGGTGCGTCATGGACATCACGTCACCGTCAGCGACCTCAACCGCAGCGCGGCCGATGGTCTCGTGGCCGCCGGAGCAACGTGGGCCGACTCGGCAGAAGATGTTGCCAAGGTCTCCGATGTGGTGTTCACGTGTCTGCCCTCGCCTTCGGCGGTCAGCATGGTGATCACCGGCCCGAAGGGCGTTCTCGCCGGCATGCGCCCAGGCGGAACCATTATCGACATGAGCACTCAAGACCGTGAAGAGACGATTCGTCTTGCGGCGATCGCTTGGTCGGTTGGCGTGCACATGCTCGAGTGTCCTGTTACCGGCGGTGTTCACAAAGCAGCCGAGGGCGACATCACGGTGCTCGTGGGCGGCGACGAAGCCATCTTCGAATCTCACCGCGATCTGCTCAGTGCTGTTGGCCAGCCGATTCTGTACATGGGTCCGCTGGGCAGCGCCTCGGTCATCAAGGTGATCACCAACATGCTGGCGTTCATCAACCTTGTTGCGGTTGGCGAAGCGCTGATGCTTGCCAAGCGCGGCGGCCTCGATCTGGCGAAGTCGTTTGAGGCAATCAAAGAAAGCTCGGGCAATAGCTTTGTGCACGAGACCGAGGGCCAGGTGATCCTGAACGGCAGCTACAACATCGGCTTCACGATGGATCTCGCCTGCAAAGACCTCGGATTTGCCACCCAGTTCGGCCGCCAGTTTGGCGTGCCCCTCGAGTTGGCTGGCCTCGTCGAACAGATCTTCATTCGTTCGCGTGCTCAGTACGGTGGGCAGGCTTGGTCGACGCAAGTTGTGAAGTTGTTAGAAGACGCGCTCGGCACCGATTTGCGTGCCGACGGATTTCCGGAGGTGTTGCAATGAAGGCTGCAGTGTGTCGTGAGTTTGGCGCACCATTGGTGATCGAAGAACTGCATCTTGCAGATCCCGGTCCGGGCGAAGTGAAGGTGCGCATGGTCGCTACGGCTATCTGCCACAGCGACATCACCTACGCCGAAGGCGGTTGGGGTGGCCAACTCCCAGCGGTCTACGGCCACGAGGGTGCTGGCATTGTTGCCGAGGTTGGTCCCGGCGTTCATTCGGTGAAGGTGGGCGACGCGGTTGTGGTCACGCTCATCCGTTCGTGCGGTCACTGTCACGGTTGCACGATGGGCATGCCCGTCACCTGCGATGCCACGTTCCCGCTCGATGCCACCAGCCCGCTCACCGATTCCAGCGGTGCCTCGATTGTGCATGGTCTGCGCACCGCAGCATTTGCCGAGCAGGTAGTGGTCGAAGAATCGCAACTCGTTGTGGTGCCAGCCGACCTCGGTCTCGATGTTGCGTCGTTACTGGCGTGCGGCGTCATTACCGGGTTCGGTGCGGTCACCAACACTGCCGGCGTGCAGCCAGGCAGTCACGTAGTGGTGTTCGGTTGCGGCGGCGTGGGCCTCAACAGCGTGCAGGGCGCATTGCTCAGCGGCGCGCAGACCATCGTTGCGATCGACCTCGCCGAGAGCAAGCTGCAAGCGGCGCTCGAGTTCGGCGCCACTCACACACTGAACCCACTCACGGACGATGTCGTGGCGCGCGTTCGCGAACTCACTGACGGCCGTGGTGCCGACTACGTGTTCGTCACCGTTGGCGCGAAGGCTGCGTTCGATGCGTCGTACGCGTTGTTGGCCAAGGCCGGAGCAGTGGTGCTCGTGGGCATGCCGGCCAACGGTGTGATGTCCGAAATCGATCCAGGCACGATGGCCGCATACAGCCAACGCATCCTCGGTTCGAAGATGGGCGGGTCGCGCATCAGCATCGACATCCCGAATCTGGTGAACCTCTATAAGCAGGGTCGCCTCAAGCTCGACGAGCTGATCTCGGGTCGTTATGCGCTCGCCGATATCAACGAAGCAATGGAGTCCGTGAAGCGCGGCGACGCGCTGCGCAACGTGATTGTGTTCTGATAGAGCAATGCAGGCCGCGCCATGAAAATTGTCGACGTCAAAAC
>Ga0194063_10000475_pt1 | contig 29212 bp, 24 predicted proteins | sample SepL3720m_MetaG_FD_155459 | JGI IMG/M metagenome (GOLD analysis project Ga0194063, IMG submission 155459) | Anoxic zone freshwater microbial communities from boreal shield lake in IISD Experimental Lakes Area, Ontario, Canada - Sep2016-L373-20m | ecosystem: Environmental > Aquatic > Freshwater...
GCCTATTCGCTGCCGGAATCGCTCAAGAAGATATCAGCCCCGTCTCTCCCCGTGCCGTGCAAGGTGCTTAAAATGAACCGGGGATCAGGCGACACCGCCGAAGTCTGGAACGGCCTGCTGACCGATTATCTTCATGACATTCTGGTTAATAAAACCGGGCAATACTGCGTGGTCTGCGAGTTGGGGATGTTCCAGGATCGCAAAAACAACACGATTCCTTCCCAGGTCCTCATCATTGATCTGAACCGGAACAGGCATTGGGTGATCTCACGGTTTATTGTCGCTGCACATGCCCAGTTCGATCCCGAAGAACCCGATACCATCTACTTTTCCAACCACAATTTCAAATTCATCCCGACTTCGATCTTTACGCTTCTGCGCAAGGGGATCTATTCCCTGAAGTTTCTCGGACCGGCCAGCGTCCACAAATACCGGTTAACTCCGGAAGGACCGCAGGAGATCGGCGTGTTTAGTGAACCCGACATGTTCAGGCTGACAAACTTTCATGTGTTCATGCACAGGGGGAAAAAGACCCTGGCCGCAATGGGCTTCCCCAATTTCATTTATCTGGCCGATGCGGAGTCAATGAAGTTGATCCGAAAAATCACCGTGAATCATCGCCGGTCGTACAAGACTCTTTTCGGAAAGCCTCCCTGTTTTATCGGCACATTCTCGCCCTCATCCGACGGGGAACGCCTCTACGTGCAGACGACGCGCTCCTTTCAGATCATCGACGTCGAGAGCGGTGAAGCGGTCAATCATATGCCGCTGGCTTACAATCACACAGCGGCCAACCACATGCAGACGACCCCCGATGTTGCCTGGTAACAGAGCGAGATGAAATCCATGCCTGCCGCATCCGGAGCCGTATGAAAATCATCGCCGCGCATTTGTATGCCTTGCGCCTTCCCTTCAAGTCACCCTTCAGCCACAAGCTGATAACCCGAGCCTATTCGGATTCGATCATCGTGAAGTTGCTCGCCGACAGCGGAGAATCTGGATTCGGTGAAGGGGTTCCCCGACCCTACGTCACGGGAGAAACGGTTTCCACCTGCCTTGAGCATATCCAGCAGATATTGCTGCCGCGGATTTCAAGCCGCGACTTCGGGTTGCCGGATGCTGATGGGGAAATGAGGGATCTGTTGTCCGGGATCAACAATCTGCTTCCTGATCAGGGAGAAGGAACGGTTGTCGTCTTTCATGCTGCAAGGGCCGCGGTTGAAATTGCGCTGGCCGATCTGCGCTTAACTCATATTGGAAAATCCATGGGCAGCCTGATCCCGCCGGTTGCGGACTCGGTCACCTATTCCGCTGTGATCGCAGCGGATTCCGTTGACGCTGCAAAAAAGATCGCCATGAAGTGCGGGGAACAGGGAATCAAACAGATCAAGATCAAGGTTGGAACAGGGGATGATTATGGCCGGGTCGCTGCGGTGAGGGATGCTCTGGGAGACTCGGTATCCCTGAGGGTGGACGCAAATTGCGCTTTCGATGTAAAGGGGGCACTGGCCCTGATTTCTTCGATCCAGCCGCTGCAGATCGCCAGCATCGAACAACCGGTTCCACGAGACGATCTCAATGGCTTGGCTACAGTGAAATGGAATTCTCCGATTCCAGTGATGGCCGACGAGTCATTGATCACCGAAGAGGATGCCGCCGAATTGATCGCCAGGAATGCTTGTGATCTTTTTAATCTCCGGATTTCAAAAAATGGCGGCATTTACAAAACGTTACGTCTTGCCGAAATGGCGAGAAAGGCCGGGATCGGTTTTCAACTCGGTTGCCAGGTGGGCGAAACCGCAATCCTGTCGGCGGCAGGAAGGCACGTGGCCGCTCACTTGAAGGATGTAAAGTTCGTGGAGGGCTCCTATGGGACGCTGCTGCTTGAAGAAGATATTGCTCCCGTTCAATTTGGTTATGCTGGCAAAGCGTCTCTTCTTTCCGGAAGTGGCTTGGGAATCCAAGTCCGTGAAGACATCTTGGAAAAATACGCGGGAACAACTGCGAAAGTGGAGATGGACTAGCTTATGGGGGTTCTACTTTCTACAGTCATACGCGTAGCGGGGCTGCTGGATCGGGGTGCGTTTGAAAGGCATGCGCGTCATCCCGGCCAAGCGCAGAAGGAGTTTCTGCTCCGCTTGCTGAAGAGAAACCAAATCAGCCAGTATGGGAAAAAATACAGTTTTTCTTCGATCTCCAGCGAGAGAGATTTTCGGAGCCACCTGCCAGTGGTGGAATATGCGGACATTGAGTCCTCTATCGGACAAATCAAAATGGGCGTTAGAAATGTCCTGACGACTGATCCGGTTTTCATGTTCAACATGACCAGCGGAACCACGGCTGGTCCCAAGTATATTCCGGTGACTCGCCGGAGCCAAAAGCGTGCGGGACGCCTTATGCGGCTATGGCTTTCTCACGCGTTGTCCGGCCATCCGGCCATGTTCGAGCAATCAATTTTGAGCATCACCGGATCGGCAATGGAAGGTAGTTGCAGCAGTGGGATTCCCTACGGAAGTGCCTCCGGGATGATCGATCATGCTTTGCCAGCCATCCTGCGTCGCTCGTTTGCAACCCCGGCGTCCGTATCGGAAATCGCCGATTACGATTTCCGTTATTACGTCCTGGGCCGGTTGGCGTATGGGAAACGGATCTCCTTCATCGCGACACCCAACCCGCTCACCCTGATCAGTCTTGCAAAAACTGCAATCGCGCGCCAGGAGGAGGTGATTCGTTCCATCCACAATGGCTGGCTCTCCAACCTGCTTCAGAGCGAAACCAACTGCATCAAGGCTGGCATCCCAGCTTCGCTGATATCATCTCTCAAACCGGACAGAAAGCGGGCTGCCTTTTTGGAGAAAATGGTGGAACGATCCGGTCGGTTGCTGCCGGTGGATTGCTGGCCCGAGCTGAAGCTTGTCGGGTGCTGGCTCGGAGGCAGCATCGGATTTTATACGGGGGCGATCGTCCAATATTATGGGAAGGTTGCCTTGAGGGATATCGGGTACATGGCCAGTGAAGGCTGTATCACCCTACCGGTTGAGGATTCCGTTCCCGCCGGCATTCTCGCCTTGGAAAACAACTATTACGAATTCATTCTCGAATCGCAAATTGACAGCACTCATCCCGAGATCCTAACCGCCTGCGAATTGGAGGCTGGAAAATGCTACAAGATTCTTTTGACCAACGAGAATGGACTCTATCGTTATGACCTTAACGATATCGTCAAAGTTGACGGCCTGTTTCACAGGACCCCTGTCATTTCCTTTTTGCGCAAGACCGGCAATTTCCTGAATATTGCCGGAGAAAAGCTGCACCTGAACCACTGCCTGTCCGCAATCGACAAACTTCAATCGGATTTCTCCATTGAAATTCACCAGTTTCGGATCGCTCCCGACCCGGCAAATCAGCGCTATGAGTTCTTTTTCGATATCCGCTCAGTTGTTCCCGATAAATTCTTGCATGAGGTGTTGGTTGTGGCACTGGACGAGGCGCTTTGCGCGGCCAATATCGAATACGATTCCCGCCGGAATTCCAAACGGCTTAATTTTCCCCGCATTCATATCATGGATTCTATGTGGGAGGCTGACGTGCGGAAGGAGCACGCCAGGTTCAGGCAGCACGATGCCCAGTATAAATGGCTTCCGTTATCTGCCGATAAAACGGAGGTGGACTCCAGGCACATTAATTACACGATCGAGCTAAAAGGGGGCCATTTATGATAAGAAAACTGTTTCAAGGATTGGTGGTCTCTTCATTGATCGTCCTGGTGCCCGTTCTGGTTGGGAACCCCGTGATGTTACGTTCTCCCAAGCTTTGGATTCTGGTGGTGACTGGGGTATTGGCGTCGCTGTTTCAGCCGCGATATAATCCCTTCGGTCGCTCACCCAATGCCAAGGATAAAGGCACCGCCGCGCAGATCATCTGGTCGATTTACTTGATCCAGCTCTCCATCCTCATTGAGGCCGCATATTTTAGATATCCCGCCAGCATTTCCTGGAGCATGCTCACCGCCCTCTCCCTTGGCCTGATGGTATCCGGATTAGCGATCCGGACATGGGCGGTCTTCACTCTCGGAAAGGATTTCACCTGGCACATTTCCACCCGGGAAAACCAAGCCGTCATGGAATCGGGCCCCTACGCTTTCGTTCGGCACCCCGGTTACTTCGGCGCTTTTCTCACATACACAAGCACCGCGCTTTTTCTTAACGCGTGTATTTCGTTCATCTTATCGATTTTTGTTTTGGCGGCGGCATTTCTTCGCCGGATTACTCATGAGGAAAGAGAATTGAAATTGAAACTTGGAGCCTCGTATGAAAGCTATTGTCAGCGGGTCAAATCATTCCTTCCTGGCATTTGGTGAATGTGAAAAGGAAAGGAAGAGGTCGCTCAGGATGACTTTGTAGTCCATTGCGCGATGAGGTTGCGGGCTTGCTCGGATGGTGGTTGCATTCCCCTCGCGGATGGAGCGTCGGCCGGCGTCAATGGCAGCGAGTATTTCAGGGGTTTCCTCAACTGTCCCCAACTCGATTTCCTCCAAACACTGCCAGACCTTTTTACGCTCGACGCGTCCAAGCCGGGGCAGTTCTTCAAGGATTTCTGTCATGCTCATGGGGGGGAACCTACTCAATTTCGTTGCCGTGGGCAAGCCTCCGGGAAGGGCTGGCTTCATTCGCGAGCACGGGCGCTGGTTTGATCCGCCTGCCGGCACGCCCGGCTGATGGCCGGCGCGGAAAGCGCATTGAGCAGCAGAACCAGGCCCAGGGGAATCATGGCCGCGAGCAGTGTCGTGGAGACGCCGGAAACAATGGCGGCGGGCGGCAGGGCTAGGGCTCCGCCTTCCGCCGCTCCGCTTTGATGGTGGAACATCGCGGCCATGCCGGCCACGCCGACAGCCTGGCCGAGCATGATCGAGAGCGACAGCAACGCCGACGCGGTGCCGGTTTCCCCCTGCGGGACCGACTTCATGATGCAGACGGTGTTCGGGGCATTGAAGACCCCGAGCCCCAGCCCCCACAGGCAGACCCTCAAAATAAATCCTCCACCGGTCATGCCCACGAAAAACCCGCCCATGAAAAATACCGCCGCGAACATGAATGCCAGCCCTGCGAGATTGAACCGCGCGACCCCGAACCTGTCGGAGAGCGCCCCGAAAAACGGCGCCGTGATTCCTCCGATGACCGGCGTCGTCGCCAGCAGCAACCCCGCCTTCACGGTGGAAAAATGCAGCGCGTTTTCCAGCAGGAGCGGCGCGAGAAATAGATACCCCCCGTTGACGGCCATCGTGACAAACCGCCCGAAGATCCCGTTGCTGAACACGCGGTTGGAAAACAAAGAAAAGTCCGGCAGCAGCGCCCGCAGGCGAAAGCCTCCCTCTGCGGGCGGATCCGGGCGGACGAATCGCGCGACCAGATAAACCGCCGCGAGCCCGACGGGTAGATTGACGAAGAACAGCGATCGCCATCCGAACCACGTGATCAGGAACCCGCCGATTGTCGGGCCGAGCGATGTCCCGAGGGTGGCAAACGTCGTGATCATCCCGAGCGACTGACCGACTTTTCCGCGCGGCGCGTTGGCGAGAACGAGAGAGGACATCAGGGCGGCCATCCCGACCGCACCCGCGCCCTGCACGACGCGGAACGCCACCAGCGACCGGAGATCCCAGGCGCTCCCGCACAGCAGTGAGCCCGCCGTGAAAAGCCCGAGGCCGCCGAGGAAGATATTTTTCCGGCCCGCGAAAACCGCCGCGCGCCCGACGGGCAGAAGGAACACCACGATGACGATCAGGTAGGCGAGAACGATCCACTTCGCCTGGATCAGCGTGGTGTGGAATTCCCGCAGAAACGTCGGGATCGCGATATTCACGATGCTCCCGTCGAGCGTGAACATCAGAACCCCGAGACAAATCCCCGCCAGGGCCTGCCAATGGAACGGCTGCGGGTCGGGGGTGACTAACTTAAGGTTTTGGGATGCTGCCGATTCAGGGCAGGACGCATTTTTGGCAAGGAAACCCAGGGCGGCGTCTGCTTCGCAGCCTTGCCCTGAGCTGTTGGATGCAGCCCCGTTGGGGTCGGCGCCATTCGGGTCAGGGTTTGTGGCGGCCATGGCTGTGTGCTGCAAAAAAGTCGAGCGTGGCATCGCGAGCTTCCGCGTGGTCCACGATCGGTGCCGGATAGCCCTTTGCAAGGCTCGTCCCGGATGCCGGGGGCGCGAAAAACTTTTCCGCCGGAACATCGCGCAGCTCGGGGATCCAGGTCTTAATATACGCCCCCTCGGGATCATACCGCTTCGTCTGTGTCCAAGGGTTTTGGATGCGGAAATACGGCGCCGCATCAGCCCCCGTGCCGGCGCTCCATTGCCAGCCCCCGTTGTTGCTTGCGATCTCGCCGTCGGTGAGCTTTTGCATGAACCACGCTTCCCCAAGCCGCCAGTCGAGGTGGAGGTCCTTGGTGAGAAACATGGCCGTGATCATGCGGGCGCGGTTGTGCATGAAGCCGGTCTGCTCGAGCTCCCGCATCGCGGCATCGACGATCGGGAATCCTGTCATTCCTACCGCCCAGAGATCGAAGTGCCGCGTTTTCCCGGGCCAGCGCATCCCGCGGAATTTCGGGTTGAACTCGCGCTCCAACACCTCCGGAAAATGCCACAGGATCTGCATGTAAAACTCCCGCCAGACCAGCTCGCCAACAAATTTCGCCGCGCTGTCGCGCCCGGCTGCGGAGAGATCTCCGGCGCGCTTTTCGACCGCCGCAAGAATCTCGCGGACCGAAAGGAGCCCAAAGCGAAGGTCCTGCGACAGCCGCGAGGTGGAGCTTTCGGCTGGAAAATCCCGCGCGCCCCCGTAGCGGGCAAGCCCGTCCGAGAGAAACCGGTTCAACCGCTGCCTCGCTGCTTTTTCTCCCGGCTCGGGGATTTGTCCCGCGGTCCCGGACAGGCCCCATGTGTCGAGTGACGGGAGAGGGAGCGAGGTGATCCCCCGGGGCGTTGCCAGATGCTTTGGCCGCTGGCTTAGGGAAGGTCTTTTAACTTTGTGCCATGCTCTCAAATACGGCGTGAACACACGGAAAGGGCCGCCGGTCGCGGTCATCACCTCATCGCGCTCGTGCGCGCAGACGTCCTTAAAATCCCGGAGCTGGATGCCGAGACCGGAGGCCATCGCGGCGAGTCGCTTCTCGGTTTCGCGGCCGTGCGGATCGGGATCCCGGTTGAAAAAGATCGCTTCTACTTTTGTTTCTACAACGAGCCTTTCCAGTTCGACGACAGGATCTCCCTGACGCACAACAAGCCGGCCGCCGATGGCCCGAAGGTCTTTCTCCAGTGAAGCCAGGCACCCGCAGAAAAAGTGCTGGCGGTTGGTGCCGGTCCAGCGATGGCTCCGCTTCCAATCGCTCAGGACATAGACCGGGATCACGCTCTCCGCCTGCCCCGCCGCCGCGCTCAGCGCGGTATTGTCCGTCAGCCGCAAATCCCGGCGAAACCAGTGGAGAACCCTCTTCATGCGAATACTGTGGCACCGGGATCGTGCCGATGCGCGAAAAAAAGGCCGGGGTGCAACCCAGCACCCCGGCCTCAACCCCACTCATGAAAAATGCTCAGACGCAGGCGTCGGCTTTCGGCTTCTCTTTTTTGCTCAGCGCCTTCCGCAGCTTGAAGAGCGCGATGTTCTGAAGCTGCCGGATCCGCTCGCGGGTCACCTTGAATTTGACGCCCACTTCCTCCAGCGTCTTCGGCTTTTTCCCGTCGAGGCCGAACCGGCAATTGATGATCCGGCGCTCGCGGTCGTCGAGCACATCGAGCAGCCCGCCGACTTCGTTGCGAAGGTCCTTGTCCCGCAGCGCCTCGAACGGATCCTGCGCATCCGCGTCCCCCACCAGATCGCCGAACTGCGTGGAATCGTCGTCCCCGACCGGCTGGTCGAGAGAGGTCGGGCGAATGGCCGCACTCTTGAGCGCCGTCACCTTCGAGGAAGAGAGGCCGACTTCCTCGGCCAGCTCGTCGTCGGATGGCTCGCGCCCGAGTTCCTCGGTCATCTGCGCCGAAACCCGACGGATCTTCGCAATCTTGTCCACCAAATGGACCGGAAGACGGATCGTCTTGCTTTGATTGGCCAGAGCGCGCTTGATCGATTGCTTGATCCACCAAGCGGCGTAGGTGCTCAATTTTCCGCCCTTTTTCGGGTCGAAACGCTCCACGGCTTTCATCAGCCCGATGTTCCCCTCCGAAATCAGGTCGAGCAATGGAAGCCCGTAGTTGCTGTAGTCGCGCGCAATTTTGACCACGAGCCGCAAATTGCAGCGGACCATCCGCGAACGGGCCTCCCGGTCGCCGCGCTTGATCTTCCGCGCCAGCTGCACTTCCTCATTCACCGTCAGCAGCGGAAACTGCGCGATCTCCCTGAGGTAAATCTGAAATCCTGTGTCCGAATCTTCAATGGCCATATTTTTGTGGGGTTTTGGGGTCTTCCGGCCAAGTTTCTGTTTCTGAAACCGGACCGGAAATATTTTTAATGAGGTTGAATGTAAGACGTTCGAGGAGGTGGTTTCGTTCAATGAAAAATCACTGATTTTGCAAATGATTGATATGGATCAAATTCTGAAGCGCAGGGGATGAGGCCAGAAAAACCTCTTCTTGCGGAACGGAAGCCCTGCTTACTTTAAGCGCTTTTTCCGCGCCTTAAGAACTTCCATCTCATTGCGCAGCAAAGTGTTTCGAATTTGAGAGGAATCGTAAAAAGCGATCACGATCGCGTTGGGTGCCGGGAGAGCACATCCAGGCGGCGCCTGTCGAATGCCCTCTCAGACCTCGATCGTTTCCCCGATTGCCGGAAGCAGGAGCGTCACTCCGGCATTTTCGAAGGTGCCGATGGCATCCCCCTTCACGATTTTGATCGGTGGAAACGTGTCGTAGTGGACGCCCACCACGATTTTCGTATCGACAAACGCGGCCGCTTTGGCGGCATCGGAGGCCCCCATCGTGAAGTTGTCGCCAATCGGGAGGACCGCGAAACGGATGGCGAATTCGTCCGCGATGAGGTTCATATCCATCGTGAGCGCCGTGTCCCCGGAATAATAAAACGCGCCCTCTGCCAACTCGACCACGTAGCCGCCGGGATTCCCGCCTGGCGAGCCGTCCGGCATCGTGCTCGAGTGGATCGCTGCGGTCATCTTCACGCGGCCGAATCCGAAGTGCTTCGATCCGCCGTGGTTCATCGCGACGAGTTTCGTGAGCCCCTGGCGGCCGAGCCATTCGCAAACCTCCCAGTTGCCGACCACCGGCGCGCCGGTCTGGTTCGCGAGCGCCACCGCATCGGCCACGTGGTCCACATGGCCGTGGGACAGGAGGATCACATCCGCCCGGATTTTTGAAATGTCCACGCCACTGGCCAGCGGGTTCGGGGTGATAAACGGATCAAAGAGCAGCCGCTGTCCCCCGCTTTCCACCAGAAAGCACGAGTGACCAAAATAGGTGAGTTTCATAACGGGATCCACGCAATCACAGGACGCCGGATTTGTCCAACCATCAAGAAAATCTGTGCATTTGGCGTGGCCGGGCGCTAAAATGCCCGCCTATGAATCCCTCACTGCTTGCGGACGACGATTTTTATCCCCTGATCGAAGCGCGGCACTGCGATCCGTTCCGGATTCTGGGGCTGCGCGAATTCCAGAGCCGGTGGATCGGGCGGGTGTTCCGGCCGGACGCCGCCAAAGTCCGCATGGTGGACACGGAAGGAAAGGCGTTCGATCTGACGCGGGTTCACGAGACGGGCCTCTTTGAGGCCGTGCTGCCGGGCGTGAGCGGGGAGTTCGGCTACACGCTGGAATTCACGGGATACGACGGCACGAAGTGGCGCTCGCACGACCCTTACTCGTTCGGCCCCGTGCTCGGGGAGATGGATATTTACCTGTTCAACGAGGGGACGCACTACGACATCTACAAAAAGCTCGGCGCGCACGTGATGGAGATCGGCGGCGTGCAGGGGGTGCATTTTTCGGTCTGGGCGCCGAACGCCCAGCGGGTCAGCGTCGCCGGCGACTTCAACGGATGGGACGGCCGGGTCCACCCGATGAGGAAGATGGTTCCCTCCGGAGTCTGGGAAATTTTTCTGCCGGGGGTCCGCGAGGGGGCGCATTACAAATTCGAGATCCGCGGGCCGCACGGCGAAACCTTCCTGAAAACCGACCCCTACGCGTTTTTCGCCCAGCACACGATCGAGACCGGCTGCATGGTTTTCGACCTCAACCGATTCACCTGGGCGGATTCCGAGTGGATGGAAAAGCGCAGGCAGCGCGATCCCTACGCCTCGCCGATGAGCATCTACGAGGTCCACCTCGGCTCCTGGCAGCGGGTCGCCGAGGATGGCGACCGGTTCCTGAGCTACATCGAGCTGGCCGACCGGCTGATCCCGTATGTCAAGGAGCTCGGCTTCACCCACATCGAGCTGCTGCCGGTCATGGAGCACCCGTTCGACGGGTCCTGGGGGTATCAGGTCGTAAACTACTACGCCCCCTCGAGCCGGTTCGGAAACCCCGACGAGTTCCGGCACTTCGTGGACCGGTGCCACCAGGAAGGGATCGGGGTCATCCTCGACTGGGTGCCCGGACATTTTCCCAAGGACGCACACGGGCTCGCGCGCTTCGACGGGACCTGCCTCTACGAGCACGAGGACCCGCGCCTCGGCGAGCACAAGGACTGGGGCACGCTCATCTTCAACTACGGCCGCAACGAGGTGAAAAATTTCCTGATCGGCAACGCGCTGTTCTGGATGGACGAGTTCCACATCGACGGCATGCGGGTCGATGCGGTGGCCTCGATGCTGTATCTCGACTACTCGCGCAACCCCGGCGAGTGGGTGCCGAACTGCTTCGGCGGTCGCGAAAACCTCGATGCCATCGCGTTCCTCAAGCGCTGCAACGAGGTCTGCTACGAAAGGTTCCCCGGCACCACCATGATCGCCGAGGAATCCACCGCCTGGCCCGGCGTCTCGCGCCCGACCTACGCCGGCGGGCTCGGGTTCGGGTTCAAATGGAACATGGGCTGGATGAACGACAGCCTGCGCTACATCACCAAGGATCCGATCCACCGCCGCTACCACCAGGGAGACATCACGTTCTCGATGCTGTATGCGTTTCAGGAACATTTCGTCCTCGTGCTCAGCCACGATGAGGTCGTGCACGGAAAAGGGTCGCTGCTCGACAAGATGCCCGGCGACATGTGGCAGAAATTCGCGAACTGCCGGATGTTCCTCGCCTGGATGTGGGCGCACCCGGGCAAGAAGCTGATTTTCCAAGGCATGGAATTCGGCCAGTGGAAGGAATGGAACCACGACCGGAGCCTCGACTGGCACCTCACGCATTTTCCCCTCCACGACGGGCTGCGCCGCATGGTCCAGCACCTGAACTGGCTCTACACACACGAACCGTCGCTCTACGATCTCGACGACACCTACGACGGTTTCGAGTGGGTGGATTTTCACGACGCCGACAACACCGTCTGGTCGTTCGTGCGCAAGTCCCGCACGGGCGCCGACATCCTTTTCATCATCAACGCCACCCCGGTCGTCCGCGGAGCCTACCGCGTCGGGATCACCAACCACGGATTTTATGAGGAGGTCCTCAACACCGATGCCGAAACCTACGGCGGCAGCAATGTCGGAAACTACGGCGGCCGCTGGTCGGACGAGCACTGGGCCTGGCAGGGCAAGCCCCACTCGATCCTGCTCGACCTCCCGCCGCTCTCGGTCATCGCTTTCAAATATAAGAAAGATTGAGCGGAGCCAGATCAGCCGGCGGGTTGGCTGACGGGTTCCGCGGTGGACTTCTCCACGGCAAAGGCGAGCTTGTCGGCGTCGCGTTTGACGGTGACCGAGTCGCCCGGCTTGATGTTGCCGCGGAGGATCTCCTCGGCCATCGGGTCCTCGAGGTATTTCTCCACGGCGCGGCGCATCGGGCGCGCCCCGTAGATCGGGTCGTAGCCTTTTTCGATGAGGAACTCCTCTGCCGTGGCATCGAGCGTGAGGTGGACATCCTTCAGGCGGATGCGCTCGATGACTTTTGACAATTCGAGGTTCACGATCTTCACGAGGTCCGGCTTGGTCAGCGTGTGGAAGACGATGATGTCGTCCAGGCGGTTGAGGAACTCCGGCTTGAAGACGCGCTTGGTTTCCTCAAGGATTTTTCCGCGCATCGAGTCGTGGTTGTCATCGAGGTTCGGGGCGCCGAACCCGAGCGTCGTCTGCTTGCGGATCAGCTCGGCCCCGACGTTCGAGGTCATGATGATGATCGTGTTGCGGAAGTCGATTTTGCGGCCGAGCGAGTCGGTGATTTTCCCTTCCTCGAGGATCTGGAGGAGGAGGTGCATCACGTCCGGATGCGCCTTTTCGATCTCGTCGAAGAGGACGACGGAATACGGGCGGCGGCGGACCGCCTCGCTGAGCTGGCCTCCCTCCTCGTATCCGATGTATCCTGGAGGCGAGCCGATGAGGCGGGAGGCGGTGAACTTCTCCATGTATTCGCTCATGTCGATCTGGATGAGCGAATCCGCGTCGCCGAACATGAACTCCGCGAGCGTGCGCGCGAGGAACGTTTTGCCGACGCCGGTGGGGCCGAGGAAGATGAACGAGCCGATCGGGCGGCGCGGATCTTTGAGGTCGGCGCGGGACCGGCGCAGGGCCTTGCTGATCGCGGTGACCGCCTCGTTCTGGCCGATGACTTTGCCCTGCATCTCGGATTCCATGGCGAGCAATTTCGCCGTCTCCTGCTGCTCCATGCGCGAGAGCGGGACGCCGGTCCACTTCGAGATGATGTGCATGATGTCATCCTCGGTGACGACGACTTCCTTCTCGTCCTTGTTCGCCCTCCAGTCGGCGAGGATGGCGTCGAGATTTTCCTTGGCCTGCTTCTCGCTGTCGCGGAGGGCGGCGGCGTTTTCGAAGTCCTGCGATTTGATCGCGGCCTCTTTTTCCACGCGGATGCGTTCGATCCCGGCCTCGACGTCCTTCACGTTCGGAGGGCGGGACATGGCGGCGATGCGGGCCCGTGAGCCGGCCTCGTCCATGACGTCAATCGCCTTGTCCGGCAGGAACCGTCCGGTCAGGTAGCGGTCCGTGAGCTTCGCGGCCGCCTCGAGGGCGATATCGAGGATTTTGGCCTTGTGGTGGGCTTCGTATTTCGGGCGGATGCCCTTGAGGATGAGGATCGTTTCCTCGACCGACGGGGCCTCGACCTTGACCGTCTGGAACCGGCGCTCCAGGGCGGCGTCCTTTTCGATGTATTTGCGGTATTCGTTGAGCGTTGTGGCGCCGATGCACTGTAGTTCGCCGCGGCTGAGCGCGGGCTTGATGATGTTCGAGGCATCCATGGCCCCCTCCGCGGATCCCGCGCCGACGATCGTGTGCAGCTCGTCGATGAAGAGGATCACGTTTTTGTTGCGGCGGATTTCGTCCATGACCGCCTTGATCCGCTCCTCGAACTGCCCGCGGTATTTCGTGCCGGCGACCATGAGGGCGAGGTCGAGGGTGATGACCTTTTTTTCGTGCAGGAGCTCCGGGATATTGCCCGCGACGATCTCCTGCGCGAGGCCTTCGGCGATCGCGGTCTTGCCCACGCCCGCCTCGCCGATGAGGACGGGGTTGTTTTTGGTGCGGCGGCAGAGGATCTGCACGACGCGTTCAATTTCGTCGGCCCGCCCGATGACCGGATCGAGTTCGCCCTTCTTCGCGAGCTCGGTAAGGTCGCGGCCGAAGGCGCGGAGCGCGGGCGTTTTTCCATCCTTCTTGCCTCCGACCTCGGCGGGGATGGTGTCGCCATCATCCTGCGGCGCAAAATTCGGGTCGAGCTCCTTGAGGATCTCGTTGCGGGTGCGCTCGATATCGACCTCGAGATTTTTCAGGACCCGCGCGGCGACGCCTTCGCCCTCGCGGAGGAGGCCGAGGAGGATGTGCTCGGTGCCGACATACGAATGCTGCAGGCTTTTGGCTTCCTTCCCGGCAAGGGCGAGGACTTTTTTGACGCGAGGGGTGTAGGGGATATTTCCCACCATCTTCGTCTCGGGGCCCGAGCCGACCTGCTTCTCCACCTCCATGCGGACGGTCTCGAGGTCGAGGCCCATTTTTTGGAGGACATTGACCGCGACCCCGTTGCCCAGCTTGATGAGCCCGAGAAGGAGGTGTTCGGTTCCGACGTAGTTGTGGTTGAACCGGTCCGCTTCTTTGCGGGCAAGAGCGAGGACCTGCTGGGCGCGTGGAGTAAAGTTATTCATCATGTCGTTCTTCGGTGGTTTCCGGGGTCCGCGCCTTCAAAATCGCGATGTCCGGTGCAGACACCTGAGCCAATTTCGCGCGGATTATGGTCGCGCGCAAGGAGTCCCTTTCATCCGCGGACATTTTTTGTGTGCCCGCCCCCTTTTGGAGGTGGGCGGGCTGGGTCTCGATAAACAGCTCGTCCACGGGAAAACGGCAGGGTTCCGGGAAAACTCCGAGGTCCACGCCGAGTTTGAGCACCGAGAGGTAATTCAGAGCCTCTTTCGAACTCATCGAATAGGCGTGGGAAAGAACGCCGTAGGCGCGGCCGATCTGGTCGTAAAGCGTCACCGCCTTCCGCTGGGCGAGGAGCGCGCGGGCGTTCTGCTCGTGTTCGAGGATCTGTTCGATGACCCGGTTGAGGCGGCCGATGATCTCGTCCTCGGTTTCCCCGAGCGTGGTCTGGTTCGAGACCTGGAAGAGGTTGCCCATGGCCTCGGTCCCTTCCCCGTGGAGGCCGCGGACGGCCAGGCCGATCTTGTTCACCGAGTTGACGATTTTGTTGATCTGATCGCTCATGACGAGGCCCGGCAGATGGAGCATCGCCGAGGCCCGCATGCCGGTGCCGACGTTGGTCGGGCAGGCGGTGAGGTAGCCGAGCTCGGCATCGAACGCGTAGTCGAGCACAGCCTCGAGCTCCGAATCCACGCGGTTGATCATGGAATATACTTTCGTGAGCTGGAGCCCGCAGCAGATCGCCTGCATCCGGAGGTGGTCCTCCTCGTTGATCATGACGCTCAGGGTCTGCGGGGAATTCATGACCACCGCGCTCCCGACGCCCTTCGCGGCGTGCTCGCGGCTGATCAGATGGCGTTCGACGAGCACCTGCTTTTCCAATGGCGAGAGGGCTTCGAGATTTTCCGAATACGACTCCGCCATCTCGGGGAGATGCTCGACGGCGTCCTTCACCAGGCGCATGACATCGAGGCGCTCGGCCTTTTTTGCCCAGCCGGGAAACGGCTTCTCGCGGAGGTTACGGGCGAGGCGGACGCGGCTGCTCACGACGATGTTCCTGTGCGGGCCGTCGCCGGAGAGCCATTCTCCGGAGTTCGCGATGATGCGGGAAAATTTCATGCGCTGGCCCCGGCCTCGATCTGCCGGATCTGGTCGCGGAGATCTGCGGCCCGCTCGTATTCCTCGGCCGCGACCGCTTGGTTGAGGCTGTCCTGGAGCGACTTCATTTTTTCGGTTTGCTCGCGGATTTTGTGAAAGGCCGCCGGGGATTTTCCGGTATGGGCGGTCCCCTTGTGCATGTTTTTCAGCATGCCCGAGAGCCCGTCGGTGAAGACCCCGTAGCAGGCGCTGCAGCCGAGGCGCCCGGTCTTTTTGAAATCCGCCTGGGTGAACCCGCACACCGGGCATTTTTGGGAGCCCGGATTTTTGTCGATTTCCTGCGCGGCCCCGAGCCCCATGAGCAGGTCGGCCAAGGCAAAGCCGGTCGGGTCGTTCACGCCCTTTTCCTTCGAGCAGGCCTCGCAGAGGTTGACCTTCTGCATCTTCCCCTCGACGATCTGGGTGAGAAAGACCGTGGCTTCTTTGGACTGGCAAACATCGCACCGCATACTACTTATCAATCACCGTGCCGGAGGCCGCTGTCAACTCGTGGAAGCGGGCGAACAGGCGTTTGGTCACGGTCCCGGGGGAGCCGGTGCCGATCGGGCGGTTGTCCAGACGCACCACGGGGATGACCTCTGCGGCGGTGCCGGTGAGGAAGCATTCCTCCGCGGTGTAGATGTCGTAGCGGGTCATCTCCGGCTCGCTGATCGGGATGCCCAGTTCGGCGGCGATCTCGAAGACGACCGCGCGGGTGACCCCGGCGAGCGCGCCCGACGAGATCGGCGGGGTGAAGATCCGCCCGTTTTTGACGGTGAAAATATTGTCCCCGGTGCACTCCGCCACGTAGCCTTGCTCGTTGAGCATGAGCCCCTCGCCCGCCCCGGCCTGCTGGGCCTCGATTTTGGCGAGAATGTTGTTGAGGTAGTTCAGAGATTTCACCATCGGGCTCAGCGCGCCGTGGGCGGTTCTTCTCGTGGCGCAGGTGACCACGTGAAGCCCGGTCTCGTATTTGTCCGGGGCGTAGAGCGCGATTTTCGAGGCGATGATGATCACCGAGGCGCGCGGGCAGTTGGACGGGTTGAGGCCCAGGTCGCCTACGCCGCGCGTCACCACCAGCCTCACGTATCCGTCGCAGAGTTTGTTCCGGCGGATCGTCTCTAGGAGCGCCTCCGACATTTCGGCCGGCCCCATCCCGACATCCAGGCAGATGGCCTTTGCGGAATCGAACAGCCTGGCAATGTGCTCCTCTAGGCGGAAGACCCTTCCGTTGTAAAAGCGGATCCCTTCAAAGACCCCGTCGCCGTAGAGCAGGCCGTGGTCGAAGACCGAGACCTTCGCGTTCTCTTTGTCGTAAAATTCTCCGTCAATATAGATCTTCATGTGGAATGGTTCCTGGTGCCCGGAGGCGGTGCAGCCGCATAGAATGCCCTGTCCTCCGGCGAATCTCAACTCTCTTTCTTCGCCGGAAAAAATTTCGAAGCCTGTTTGTCAGATTTACTTCCGCAGACTTTTCTGGGCATGCTGCCGGCAAATGCATCTGCTCCCCTGTTGGCGTCGGATCCTCTGTTGCCTCGTGTTGGTCTGTCCTGCTGTCTGTCCGGCCACCGAAACCGGGCCCACGGAAGATCAACTGGAATACGGGACGCGGTCGAAGGACCGGAGGTTCCTCCACAAGTTTGCCGCCGAGGTGTCGAAAGATTTCAACGCGCCGTTCGACATGCTCGCGCAGGGGCAGGCCTGGCTGGTGAAGGAAACCGGCGTTCGGCTGTATTTCGACTACTACGGCGACTTCCTCGCCAATCCGACCGGCGGGCTTTCGCAGTCGGTCGGGTATTCGCACGAGATTGTCGTCGGCGGGCATTTCGACCTGGAAAAAATCATCGGCTGGAGCGGGGCGTCGATCACCGCGTCGTTCGCCGAGGGGGCCGGTTACAACCTCTCGAATAACGTCGGCAACTACTTCGTCGTCTCGGAATCCATTGTCCAGGGCACCGGGGTTCTTTTCGACCTCTACCTCACCCAGAAGCTTTTTGACGACAAGCTCGACCTCCGGATCGGCCGCATGAGCGCCGGGCAGATGTTCGCCACGCTGCCCGCGTTCGGCCTGCAGGTGAACGGCGGCATCAACGGGAACCCGAACAACCTGTTCAGCAACGCGCCGTTCACTGCGGGGATCACCGCGACGAACTCGGCGATGGTCAAATACAAGCCGACCAAAGAGACCTATGCCTCGGCCGGGATTTTTCAGGCGACCCCGCGCCTCGGCGTCTATTCCTACCACGGGGCGGACTTCACGATCCGTCCGGGAGACGGGATTCTGATGATGTTCGAGACCGGATGGAAGCCGACGTTCGGGGCGACGAAAGCGGGCCAGTCGAAGGACAAGGAGGTCGTCGGGAACCCCGGGCTGCCCGGCATCTACAAGCTCGGCGGCTACTACTCCAACTACACGTTCGCCCAGTTCTCGGGCGGCCAGATTTACAACGCCTACGGGTTCTACGCCATCGGCCAGCAGATGGTCTGGCGCTCGAAGAAAAACACCAACGACAATTTTTCGCTGTGGGGCGGGGCCGTGTATTCGCCGCAGACCGACATTTCCAGCAACCCGTTCATGGGGATGGCGGGAACGATCTGGCAGGGGCTCATCCCCGGCCGCGATCAGGACCAATGGCTCACCTGCTTCCTGGTCGCTAATTTCAGCAGGGACTACGCGAACTCCCCGTCGAACCCCGGCACCACGACTCCGACCTACGAGGCCGTGCTCGAAACCAGCTATGTCATCCAGCTCAATAAGTATTTGGGCATCCAGCCGGACCTCCAATACATCATCCGCCCGAACGGATACGGGAACATCCCGAACGCGCTCGTGATCGGGCTTCAGGCCGTCGTCAGTTTTTGAACAACTATGAAAACCATCCGCCTCCTCTGCCTCTGCGCCCTCGCCTTTTCATCCCTGCCCGGCCTTCGCGCGGGAACCATGCCGGAACCCGCCGCCCTCCAAAAAGCGGTGGACGACGCCTACGCGAAGTTCAAAGACGAAAAGGGCGGAGCCAACGCCAGCTACATCCCGTATCTCGCCAAAGTCCCGTCAAACCTGTTCGGCGTGGCCATCGTCACAGTGGACGGGAAAATCTACACAGCCGGCGATGTGGGTTATGCGTTTGCGATCGAGTCGGTCTCGAAGCCGTTCACCGCATCGCTGGTGATGAACGAATCCGGGCCGGAGACGATCCTCAACAAGATCGGCGTCGAGCCGACCGGCCTGCCGTTCAATTCCGTGGTTGCGATCGAGCTCGAGCCCACGCGTTCGGTGAACCCGTTTGTCAACCCCGGCGCGATGGCTGCGGTGAGCCTCGTGAAAGCGAAAAACCCGCAGGGAAAATGGGAGAAGATCCTCGCGCAATACAGCAAGTTTGCCGGGGAAAAGCTCGCAATGAGTGACGAGGTCTATCAATCCGAGGCGTCCTGCAACCAGCACAACCGCGGGATCGCCGAACTGCTCTTCAGCTACAACCGGCTCTACGCGGACCCGCTGGAAACCTGCGATGTTTACACGAAGCAGTGTTCGGTGCTGGTCACCGCGAAGCAGCTCGCCGTGATGGGTGCCACGATCGCCAACGGCGGCGTGAACCCGCTCACCAAGGAACGCTGCCTAGAGGAATCCAGCGTCCCGAAACTTCTCGCCGTGATGATGATGGCCGGGTTCTACGACGAGTCCGGCGCCTGGGCGTGGAAGTCCGGGCTTCCTTCGAAGACCGGTGTCGGCGGCGGCATCGTGAGCATCGTCCCGGGCAAGATGGCGATCGTCGGGTTCGCGCCTCCGCTCGATGCCGCCGGCAACAGCGTTCGCGGAGCCAGCGCGATCCAACAGATCGTCGCCGACCTCAACCTTAATCTCTTCAACTCCAAGTAATATTATGGCTCTCTCCACCCCTTCTCCCGGCAATCCCAACGACGAGGTCTTCGCCTCCGACGACCTCGCGAACGTGCTCCCGAAAAAACATTTCCCCCGCCACGAGCGGGACGCGAAGCACATCTACCAGGCGGTCCGCGACGAGCTCCTCCTCGACGGCAACTCGCGCCAGAACCTCGCGACGTTCTGCCAGACGTGGGTCGAACCGGAGGTGCACCAGCTCCTCGACGACTGCATCGACAAAAACATGATCGACAAGGACGAGTATCCGCAGACCGCCGAGATCGAGAACCGGTGCGTCAGCATGCTCGCGGACCTCTGGCATGCGCCGGACGTCGGCAACGCCATCGGCTGCTCGACCACCGGGTCCAGCGAGGCCGCCATGCTGGGCGGGATGGCCATGAAATGGCGCTGGCGCGCGAAGCGCCAGGCGGAGGGAAAACCCGCCGACAAGCCGAACATGATCTGCGGCCCGGTCCAGGTCTGCTGGCACAAGTTCGCCCGCTACTGGGATATCGAGCTGCGCGAGATCCCGATGGAAAAGGACCGCCTTCTCATGAGCCCGGAGGAAGTCATCAAGCGCTGCGACGAGAACACCATCGGCGTCGTGCCCACGCTCGGCGTCACCTTCAACGGATGCTACGAGCCGGTGAAGGCGGTCTCCGATGCCCTCGACAAACTCCAAAAGAAAACCGGCCTCGACATCCCGATCCACGTGGATGGGGCCAGCGGCGGCTTCCTCGCCCCGTTCTGCGCGCCCGACCTCGAATGGGACTTCCGCCTCCCGCGCGTGAAGTCGGTCAACTCTTCCGGCCACAAATTCGGCCTCGCCCCGCTCGGGTGCGGATGGGTTGTCTGGCGGGAAAAATCCGACCTGCCCGAGGGGCTGATTTTCAACGTGAACTACCTCGGCGGCAACATGCCGACGTTCGCGCTCAACTTCTCGCGTCCAGGCGGCCAGATCATCGCTCAGTATTACAACTTCCTGCGACTCGGCCACGAGGGCTACACGAAGGTCCATTCCGCCTGCTACGAAACCGCGCAGTTCCTCGCCAAGGAAATCGCCGCGCTCGGCCCATTCGATATGATCTACAGCGGCGATCCGGCCGAGGGGATCCCCGCGCTCTGCTGGGCGATCAAGCCGGGAAAAACACCGGGCTACTCGCTCTACGACCTCGCCGACCGGCTGCGCGTGCGCGGATGGCAGGTGCCCGCGTATTCGATGCCCGCCCACCGCGAGGACCTCGTCGTCCAGCGGATCCTCGTCCGCCTCGGAGTCAGCCGCGATCTGGCCAGCCTCCTGGTCGGCGACATCAAGGCCGCCATCGAATACCTGAGCCGCCCGAACGTCACGGTGGCCGCAACTCCGCAGGACGCCACGGCCTTCCACCACTGATTTTTAGCGGCCGCGCTTGTGGCCGATCGCTAAAAACGATGGCCAGCGGCGGGGTCATCGAATATACCGCCGGCATGCTGACGCTTTATCTTCTCCGGCACGGACAAACTTCCTTCAGCAGGGCCAACGCGTTCTGCGGGGCGGCCCTCAATCCGGATCTCACCGACGATGGGCGGCAAATGGCGGAGTGTTTCGCGAAGGCCTACGGCCCGTCCGCATGGCAGGCGATCTTCTGCAGCCCGCTCAAGCGCGCCCTCGAGACCGCCCACCCGATCTGCAGCGCGACCGGGATGTCCCCGCAGGTGCGGGACGGGTTGAAGGAAATCGGCTATGGCCAGTGGGAAGGCAAAACCGTGGAGGAAGTCGAGGCGGAGTTCCACGACGACTACCTTGCCTGGACGGCCGACCCCGCATGGTATCCGCCGACGGATGGCGAGCCGGCTATCTCCATCGCGCACCGCTCGCTGCAGGTCGTCGAAGAGATCCAGAAGGTTTACGACGAGGGCAACGTGCTGATCGTTTCGCACAAGGCGACCATCAGGATCCTGCTGTGCTCGCTGCTCGGGGTCGATGTCGGGCGGTTCCGCTACCGCCTCGCCTGCCCGGTCGGGTCCGTATCCATCATCGAGTTTGGAAAACACGGGCCACTGCTCAGAGCGATGGCTGGCCGCGACCATCTCGATGATCGCCTGAAAAACCTCCCGGGAACGTAGGGGACGGTAACAGGAAGGCAATTCTCGACAACAACACTGGGCTCGGCGATGGTTGGCCCTCATGAAAATTGTGGGTTCACGCCTCCATCTTCCAGTCTCCCCCGCGCAAGCCGTCCGCCGGGCGGAGCGGATCATTGACGAGGCGAACCGCTTGGCACCCCATCCCAAGCCGCGCGGCTTCGTGATGAAAGCAAAAACCTGGCAGGAATACGCCGCATGGAGGCTGGCGCAAACGAACCCGAGACTCTGGTGATATGGAGCAAACTTCAGGCCCTCTGATTCAGGTCTGCCGTCTGCTCAACGCGCAAAATGCCGAGTATTTGGTTGTCGGCGCTTGGGCAATGACCCTCAACAGCGTCGTCCGCGCCACCGAAGATGTGGACATCCTTGTTGCCGACAATCGGGAGAACTACCGGAAAGTGATTGACGCTCTCTCCCTTCTCGCTGATGGAGCCGCCCGCGAACTCACCCCAAAGGATTTTGAGGAAAATGTCGTCATCAAGATCGCCGACGAAGTGGAAGTCGCACCACCCGCGCCTGGACCGTGACCTACGCCGAGGCTGCGCCAAACGCAATAAAGACCGAGGTGGACGGCGTCACCGTGCCCTACTTGTCTTTACCGGACCTCATCCGCAGCAAGCAAACTCAACGGGACCAGGATCGCGTCGATGTGGAACTCCTCCTCCGTCTCCCATAAGCCGCTGTCGCCCCTTCACGTGTTGAGCGACCCCTTCGACTCGACGCTGCACCAGGACTCGGGATTCCCCTGGAATCAAGTCAAAACGCGGGCACGAGCTGTCCAGGCATGCCGGGGCTGGTCATTTTAGCTCCAGAAGCTGCGTCTGACGTGGAGCAAGCCTACCGCCACTTCGGGCGCGGAATCCGACACAGAACAAAATCCTGCGTCTCGGGGAATAATACCACCTCTCGGAAATCATCGGACTCCGCAGCTTCGCAGCGCACGGGAACGGGCGTCGCGCCCGTTTGGGCACTGATTCTGCAAGCGCAGGCAGGCATCTTTCACAGGCGGGACGCCTGTGCCCCCTGTTTTGCCCTCCTCACCAACCGTCTGCTTATTTCCGAGAGGTGGTATAAGAAGCCGAGGGAAACGGAAAATTGATTCTTTCGGGTGGGGGCATCTCGCAGCAAATGCCCCAAACCCCGGCGCGCGCTTCATGCGTCCGGCCTGCGGCGCTCGCGGATGGCGCTAAGGATATCCGCGATTGCGTCCGCCTTCGGCTTGGATCCGAGGTTGCCTTTCCCGTGAACCCGCAGGCTCACGGCCCCGGCTTCGACGTCCCGTTTGCCGATGACGAACATCGTATGGACCTTCATGGCCTCGGCGCGGGCGATCTTGGCGTTCACCGCGTCGGAGGTGACGTCGAGCTCGCAGCGGACGCCGCCGGCGCTGAGTTCGGCAAGGACGTTTCCCGCAAACTCCATCACGGCAGGATCGTTGTTGATCGGCAGGATGCGGACTTGTTCCGGGGCCAGCCAGAGCGGAAAGTTTCCGGCAAAGTGCTCGATCAGAACCCCGGTGAAGCGCTCCATCGAGCCGAACGGGGCGCGGTGGATCATCACGGGCACATGCTCTTTGCCGTCGCTGCCTTTATAGGCCAACCCGAACCGGATCGGCAGGTTGTAGTCGACCTGCACGGTCCCGAGCTGCCACTCGCGTCCGAGAACGTCCTTCACGACAAAATCAATCTTCGGCCCGTAGAAGGCCGCTTCGCCTGGCTCTTCGGCGAACGGCACATCGAGCGAACGCGCCGCATTCCGGCAGGCGTCCTCGGCCTTGTCCCAGTTCGCGGGATCGCCGGTGTATTTGTCGGAATCCGGGTCGCGCAGCCCGACCCGCACCCGGTAGTCGCTCATTCCGAGCGTGCTGAGCACGGTGCGCACGAGCGAGAGGCAACCGAGGATTTCTCCCGGCACCTGCTCCTCGGTGCAAAAAAGGTGGGCGTCGTCCTGGGTGAATCCGCGGACTCGGGTCATGCCGCTGAGCTCGCCGCTTTGTTCCCAGCGGTAGACGGTGCCGAACTCCGCGAGGCGCACCGGCAGCTCGCGGTAGCTGCGCGGCTGCGAATCAAAAATTTTGATATGCATCGGGCAGTTCATCGGCTTGAGAAGGTAGCCGTCGATCTCGCCTTGTGACACGCGGTTGGAAAGCTCGGCGCAGGTGCAGCCTTCGGCGGCAAGATCCGAAAGCGTCTCCCGGTCGATGAGAGGAGGGAACTGGGACTCGGCGTAGTAGGGAAAATGCCCGGACGTCCTGTAAAGTCCGAGGCGACCGATGTGCGGGGTAAAAACCTGGCTGTAGCCCTGCTTGCGGAGTTCCTCCCCGATAAAATCCTGAAGTTCCTGGCGGATGATCGCGCCTTTGGGGGTCCAGAGGATCAGCCCCTGCCCGACGGCATCATCGATGTGAAAGAGCTGCAGCTCTTTTCCGAGCTTCCGGTGGTCGCGCTTTTTTGCCTCCTCCAGCATCGTGAAGTAAGCCTCCATCTCGGTCTTGTTCTTGAACGCGGTGCCGTAGATCCGCTGGAGCTGCGGGTTGTTTTCGTCGCCCTTGTAGTAGGCGCTGGCGACGTGGGTGAGCTTGAACGCGCCGATGTTCCCGGTGCGCATGACGTGCGGGCCGGCGCAGAGGTCGGTGAATTCCCCGTTGCGATAGAGAGTGATCGTCTCGCCATCCGGGATGTTCTGGACGATATCGAGCTTGAACTTCGACGCCTCGCCGCGGGGTCCGAGGGCGGCGAGCTCGCCGCGCGCGGCGAGCGCCACCGCCTCGTCACGCGAGACCTCGACCCGCTCGAAAACATGGTTCGCCTTCACCTCGCGCTTCATCTCCTCCTCGATCCGCGCGAAATCCCCGGGCGAGATCCGGTGCGGGAGATCGACGTCGTAGTAGAACCCGTTCTCGACCGGCGGGCCGGCCGCGAACTGCGCCTCCGGCCAGATTTTCAAAATCGCGGTGGCCAGCACGTGCGCGCAGGAATGTCGGAGGCGTTCGATATCGTTCATGGATCGGGAAACTCAACCACAGAGAGAGCGGGGCGCACAGCGAAAACCTCATTGCCTCTGCAGGGGACAACGTGTTCACTGTGCAGGTTCATCCATGCTGGCCGTCCACGAAGTCATTGATCACACGATGGTAAATTTTCCCGGTTACGAGCCCGGGGACTTTGAAGTCACGGCCGTTGAGAAGGGGGGGTCGGACAGAAAGTTTTACCGGATCCGCGCGGCCGACCGCTCGATGATTCTGGTGAAATATTCCGACCGCAAGGAGGAGAACCGGCACTATGTGGACATCGCGCAGTTCCTGGCCACGGCGGGCGTTCAAGTCCCCCACATTTATCTGCATGATCCCGGGGAGGGGCTGATCTGGATGCAGGATCTCGGGGAGGTGGACCTCTGGTCGCACCGGAGCGATCCCTGGAGCACGCGGCGGCCGCTCTACGAATCCGCGCTGATCGAAGTTTTTAAGATGCACTCCGCCGCCACGCGGAAACTCGGTAGCCACGACCTGAAGCTCGAGCGCGAGTTCAACGGGCAGCTGTATCTCTGGGAGCAGGGGTATTTTTTCGAGCACTGCCTGGGCAACTTTTTCAAACTGCCGGCCGCCGAGGTGAGCCGGCTCGCCGGGCTAGCCGCCCTGCAGTCCGCAGCCGTGCGGCTAGCTTCCCTCCCCCGGGTCCTTGTCCACCGGGATTTCCAGTCGCAGAATATCCTGATCCGCGAGGGCACCGCTTGGCTGATCGATTTTCAGGGAATGCGCCCGGGGCTGGCGCAATACGACATCGCCTCGCTGCTCATGGATCCTTATGTTTCCCTGGCGACATCGGAGCGGGCGGAACTTCTCGGTTTTTACCAGCGGCTGGTGCGGCGGGCAGGCGGCGAGGTTTCCGGAGATTTTGAGGAAATCTACCACTGGTGTTCGCTGCAGCGACTGATGCAGGCGCTCGGCGCCTACGGCTTTCTGGGGCTACAGAAAGGGCGGACGGATTTTCTCGCGCATATCCCGGCGGCGAGGCGCTCGCTGCGGGAGACCGCCGCGCACCTTGACGGGCTCGATGAATTTGTCCGCGTGTTGGATTCCCTGCCATGAACAAACAACCCGAAACCGCGATCATCCGACGCATCACGCCCTCGCTTGACAACGCACGCTACGCGATCAAGCGGGCCGTCGGCGAGGAGATCGTGGTCGAGGCGGACGTGTTCAAAGAGGGGCACGACGAGGTGACGGCGATGCTCAAATGGCGGAAGGCGGGAGATGCGGCCTGGCGCGAGACCCCGATGAAACCGATGGTCAACGACCGCTGGACGGGGTCGCTCCGCGTCACGGCACCTGGCGCGTGGGAGTTCACGATCGAGGCGTGGGGGGATGTCTATTTTTCCTGGCAGCACGAGCTGGAGAAAAAGTTTGCGGCCGGCCTCCGTGAGCTTCAGAGCGAGATCCTCGAGGGAGCGGGGTTCGTCGGGGCGGCAGCCGCCCGCGCCAGCAAGACCGACGCCGCCACCTTGAAAAGATTCGCGGCGGCGCTGCGGGCCGCCGGGGCTGACGACGCCCACGCGATCGCCCACGACCCGGCGCTCTGCGCGCTGATGACCGTGTATGCCGACCGTTCGCTCGCGACGGTGGCGGAGCCGTTCCATCCGGTCTGGGTGGACCGCGAGCGCGCGACGTTCGCGGCGTGGTATGAATTTTTCCCGCGCTCGGCCGAGGGCAAGCCGGACAAGGGCTCGAAGTTCCGGGACTGCCTCGGACGGGTTGATGACGCGAAGGCGATGGGGTTCGACGTGATCTATTTTCCGCCGGTCCACCCGATCGGCGCGACGAACAGGAAAGGTCGCAACAACTCGCTAAAATGCGATCCCGGCGAACCCGGCGTCCCCTACGCGATCGGGAACAGCAAGCAGGGAGTCAACGGAGGAGGACACAAGGACGTCGCCCCGGAGCTCGGGACGCTCGCGGACTTCGGCTGGCTCGTCGGCGAGGTCAAGGCCCGGGGGATGGAGATCGCTCTCGATTTCGCCATCAACTGCTCGCCCGACCATCCCTACGTGAAGGCGCACCCGGAGTGGTTCTTCAAGCGGCCGGACGGCACGATCAAGTATGCGGAAAATCCTCCGAAAAAATACGAGGATGTGTATCCGCTGAATTTCCACAACGACGACTGGCGCGGGCTCTGGGACGAGTTGCGCGACGTCCTGCTCTTCTGGTGCGGGCACGGGGTCCGGATGTTCCGGGTGGACAACCCGCACACGAAGCCCGTCTCGTTCTGGGAGTGGGTCATCGCCGAGGTCAAAGACAAATTCCCCGACACCGTCTTCCTGAGCGAGGCCTTCACGGTCCCGAAAATGATGCAGGAGCTCGCGAAGGCGGGATTCAACCAGAGCTACACGTATTTCACCTGGAGGAATTCCAAGGCCGAGCTCGCAGAGTATTTCACCGAGCTGACGCAGTCGGACCTCAAGGAATTTTTCCGCGCGAACTTTTTCACGAACACGCCCGACATCCTGCCGGAGTTCCTCCAAAAGGGCGGGCGCCCGGCCTTCCTGATCCGCGCGGTGCTGGCCGCGATGGCCTGCCCGGTTTACGGGATCTACAGCGGGTTCGAACTGTGCGAAAATTCCCCGGTTCCCGGACGCGAGGAATACACCGACTCGGAAAAATACCAGTTCAAAGGCCGCGACTGGAACGCTCCCGGCAACATCAAGGAATTCCTGACAAGGCTGAACGCGATCCGGCGGCAAAACCGCGCGCTGCAGGAATATTCCAACCTCCGCATCCAGACTGCTGAGAACGACGCGATCCTCTGCTTCAGCAAGGCGACCGCCTCGCTGGACAACCTGATCTTCGTGGTTGTGACCGTCGATCCCTGGCAGCCGCAGACCGCCTTCGTCCATGTTCCGCTGGTGGATTTCGGGATTGCCGAGAGCGAGGCCTATGTCGCCGAGGACCTCCTCACCGGCGAGCGCTTCACCTGGCGCGGCAGCCGCAACTTCGTCGCGCTGAACCCGCACACCCGCCCGGCCCATGTCTTCCGGATCCGCCGCTGGCAGGACCGCGAAAACGGTCAGGACATTTTTGCGTAAGGTTACCGTCCGACGGCGAGCCGGTCGGCGAGTTTCGCCGGCAGACCGGCTTCCAGAATCGCCTTCTGGGCTGCGGCGATATCGTATTGGAGCCGGCGCAGGATGACCCGGTTTGCGACCGTGTCGTAGATGCAATACGCCGCCCGCCAGTCCCCGTCGCGCGGCTGGCCGACGCTGCCCGCGTTGATCAAATATTTTTTTCCCGGCATGAGGTCGAGCGACTCGAGGGCGATCGTGCGGACGCTGCCGTCGCGGATGTAGGCCTTCGGCGAGTGGGTGTGGCCGATGAAGCACACCGACGTGTGCTGGTAGCTGAAGCTGGCCGCGGCATCGAGCTGGTTGAAGACATACCCCCACTTGTGCGGCGTATCCAAGGTGGCGTGGACGATCGTGAAATCCCGGACCTGGCGCTGGAGCCTCAGCGTGCGGAGCCAGTCCTTGTCTTTCTCCGACAGCTGGTCCCGCGTCCAGTTCATCGCCTCCTCGGCGAGCGCGTTGAATCCTTCCTGAAACCCGAACATCGAGGCCTGCTCATCGTGGTTTCCCTTGACGACCGGGCAGTCGAGGTCGCGGACGATATCCAGGCATTCCTTGGGAAAGGCATTGTAGCCCACGACATCCCCCATGCACACAAAGTGAGTGCATTTCTCGTTCTCCGCATCGGCGAGAACCGTCTGAAGGGCATGAAGGTTGGCGTGGACGTCGCCGAATATGGCAAATCGCATGAAAAAGGGTTCCGGTCGCGTTTTAGGGGCTCAGGGACTTTCTACCCTTTCGGGGGCGGGTATATCCAGTTTCTTTTCCATTTCGCGGAGAACATTGACGAGAGTCGGCAGCCGCTGCCTGTCCCCTTCGAGGAAAAGCTTCTTCAGCAGATCGTAGGATTCCCGCTCGCGGCCCGGGCATTTCGCCATCTCGTAACCCGCGAACCGCCGGCAGTAGGGCGGGGCATCCGGGAATTCCGACGCCCGCATAAATGCCGCCGCGGCCGCGCAGTGGTCCTCGAATTTGTCTCGCAGAAGAACCCCGAGCTGCAGGTAGAGCTGGTATTTGTCGGGGTTGTTCCGGATCCCCCGTTCGAGCAGATCGCGTCCGAGGTCGAAATACTGGCGCTGGGCGCGGATCCTGAGCGCCTCGCTGGGCTGCTTCTCATCCTGCATGGCCGCCACGCTGGCGTTATAGGCCATGTGCCAGGCCGCCATGTCCCAATAAAGGATAGACCGGGGCTGAAGCGTCGTCACGGTGTCAAAAAGGCCCGCCATCCTCCCCCACTCGGTGTTCTCCCACGCCGTGTGCACCTCGATCCACAGAAACGCGGCCAGGGGCGAGCGGAACCCGCTGAGCGCCGCGAGAAATCCCATCTGCCCGATCCGCTCGCGGAGATCCAGGTTGATGGCCGTCTTGCGGAAGTCCGCGGCCTTCGCTTCCCGGGCAAGGTGGACCTGCAGCGGCAGGAGCGCCGCCCCGAATCCGGCCAGCAAAATGACAGCCAGCGAGCGACGGACGATCATAGAAGAGTTTTCAGTGTTCTGTTTTCAGTGTTCAGCACAGATGCGGCTCCGCCGCTGAAGGTTCCGTTACTGAACACTGAATCACTGAAAACTGAAAACTTGCGAATCATAGCTCGCGTCCGGCGAAGACGATCGCGGACAGGAAGAAATAGACCGCCACGTAGAGCCCGCCAAGCGCCAGCGTCTGGACAAACAGGCCGGCCGGGACCGCCACTCCCGCAATCACGTCAT
>Ga0194063_10000476_pt1 | contig 29177 bp, 31 predicted proteins | sample SepL3720m_MetaG_FD_155459 | JGI IMG/M metagenome (GOLD analysis project Ga0194063, IMG submission 155459) | Anoxic zone freshwater microbial communities from boreal shield lake in IISD Experimental Lakes Area, Ontario, Canada - Sep2016-L373-20m | ecosystem: Environmental > Aquatic > Freshwater...
ATCGCATCCTGGAGCTGGAGTCGGTTCCAAGGGTTGGGCTGTTCGCCCATTAAAGCGGTACGCGAGCTGGGTTCAGAACGTCGTGAGACAGTTCGGACTCTATCCAGTGCAAGCGATTAGATTTTTGCGGGGAGTCGACCACAGTACGAGAGGACCTGGTTGAGGAAATCCCTGGTGTACCGGTTGTTCCACAAGAGCAATGCCGGGTAGCTACATTTCCAAACGATAAGCACTGAAAGCATATCAAGTGCGAAGCGAACCCCAAGATAAGAAATCCTTATAGACCGCCGGTAGATTACCGGTTTGATAGGCGTTCGGTGTAAGTCCAGCAATGGATTTAGCCAAGACGTACTAATGGTCGAAGTTTCCCATCTCTTTTGTTTGTTTTTTTAATAAACGAATCAAAAGTAACGAAACCTACAATAACAAGACAAACATTTTATTTTTCAGTATAATCTTCCTATATGATTATTCTCGCAATTGACCCAGGTGTAGAGCGCCTAGGAATTGCAATTCTTACAAAGAAAGACGCGATAATAGCGTGCGAAATGTCAGATACAATAGTTACCTCTAAGAATCTTTCCCATACAGAAAGAGTTGGGGAGATTTTTTCTGAAGTAAATAAGATATGTCTTAAATTTAGACCGAACCAAATTGTTTTAGAGCGCCTCTTCTTCGCTAAAAACGTAAAAACTGCGATAGCTGTAGCTCAGGTACAAGGGATAATACACCTTCTTGGCTGTCAACTCGGCATCCCTGTTACCGAACTAGCACCAAACGCCATTAAGTCTGCCGTTACAGGATATGGTAACGCGGATAAGAAGGCGATAAAGAAGATGATTGATCTCCAAGTTATACTTTCAAAGAAGAAAAGATTAGATGATGAGTATGATGCTATAGCCTGCGGTTTTGCATTTATCCTTAATTCGCCCCTATCTTCTGAATAATTTTTACAGCGTGCTTACTTCCTTCATGCATGGCAGATTGGACATTATTTGTTTTGAGATAACCAGAAATAAACCCAGCTGAAAAGGCATCTCCAGCTCCTGTAGTGTCAACCACCTTTGACACCGGTTGTGCTGGTTCATGAAGTACGCCTCCACTTATATAAGCATATGAGCCGTTTTCACTATCAGTTACTATTACAATCTTTGTTTTAAGGCTGGGCAGTAAGTCAGTGATATCTTTCTTAAAATCAATACTATCAAATGGTTTCTTCACTATTTCCGCAAATTCATGAGTATTTACAATAAGCACATTCACGTGCTCAATTAAGGCCTCAATCTGTTCTATTGATCTTCTACAGTCTGCAATTCCCAAATTAACCACCGTTAAAATCTTCTTATGGTATGCGTGAGAAAGAATTTTTTTTCGCTCGTCCAGTGGCACTCTCCACAAATTAGACATGTATACCACTTTTGCTTTTTCTATACATTCTAGGTCCTTGTCTGTTCTTAAGATGTGCTCATGTGGAGTTTCGTAATGAAGGATTGTTCTTTCACCCTCTGAAGATAATAGAATAGAGGAAATCTTCATGTAGTCCTTTTCCAGCTGACACAACTCCTGAGTGATCCCATGATCTTTGAGATGCTTTTCGACTAGTGCCTGGAATTGATTCTCTCCAATTTTCCCTAATATCGCTGTCTTAAAGCCCTGTCCTTGTACTCCTATTGCAACATTTGCCGCACCTCCGCCCAATCCTGCATAAAAATGATCTACTAGATACTTTCCTCCCAAAGCTAAATTGAATCGTCCCTCTTTTTGTGTAAGAGAATCTCCCTTGTAGTACATATCTATACTGATGCTCCCTATGGTTATGAGGTCATACATAGCTCAATCATACAAATATTACATACGTCATGCAAGAGAATATATATGTTTTAACTCTGCAATTCTCCTTTCCCGGTGAACCTTCATATCGGTCACAGGTATTTCTTCTAAAACTCCCATTTTAGACAGTTCCCGTTTATTCTGTTCGTGTTGGTTAATTTTAAATCGAACAGACTCTATGTTTTTCATGGCAATATCGGGTGCCAAGCTACTACCAAAACTTCTCGAATATTGCATTTCACCACCCTCTCCTTTTTCAAAACCCAATGTCCCTCGATCGCTATATAACGAAAGCCACCTTTCATGTTCCTCTTCTAGAAGAGGTAAAAGTTGATGGTCTTCGTCATTTATGGATGCCTTTAATAGTAATCTAGAAGTTAGAAGTCGCTTATAATTATCGTCTTCAATACCCCAGTATATTGTATTTCCTTCATTTGCAAACCTTTGTAGTAAGTCAATCAACACTAATTCAATTGGTTTGGCAATTCCATCTCCTCTTGTATTAATATTAATTTGCCCAAACGTGCTCCAAACGTGAGGTTTATTTGCATGGCGATAGATAGTGTTAACCCTATCTCCCAGCACTTCACCCGTTTCTTCATGTGTGGCAATTACAGCGATTGAGTCGTCATCTCGTCTAAACTGTTCATTATGTGAGAATCTAAATGTAGTAAGAATTAGAGGTATACCTTTACTTGTCTTAATATAATAGTTCGGTCCAAAAGTAGTTCGTGTTTTACTTTCATTTTCAACAGCAAGCTCAATGAGCGGACGTAAACCCTTAAATGAAACTCTATATTCAGACTGTTGTAAAAGTCTGTACATCGATAGTGCTTCAGAGGATACCATGGAGAAATAGTACCACATAAACTGTTCTTTGGTACAATAGTAGCTGTGATAACTATATATTGTGGAGAGGACTCTGTGGCTGCTCGCCGAGCGTATATAAGCGCTATTAACTCATATAGAGAAAAGCAGGTCGAAATTATTGCTTTGCCTGCGTCTTCCGTACTAGATGTCAAGAAGGGCCTTGCAGATAACTTAAGTCTGTTTGCATCCCAGAAGTTATTTTGTATAGAAAATCTTGAAAAATATAGTTTTAAGAAATCTACAAAAACTACAAAAAATGAAGTTTATGAAGCCCTTGTTGCCATTTCTTCTGATGCATCTATAGTTCTTCTTGATTTTGAGGATGAAAAGGAAGCTCGTGAGCTTAAACTAAAGGATCTTGCCACAGTGCTTGAATCCAAGCCAGCAACGAGCATATTCAAACTTATGGACGAATGTATTCCTACCAACAAAGAGCAATTTATCAAGTCACTGAGAGTAGTGTGCCAAACTCAGGATGAAATGTTTGTCTTCATTATGCTTATGCGCCATGTCCGACAGCTCGTTCTAGCAGCTCACGACTCACTTTCATCAAAGCTCCCCCCCTGGCAAAAAGGGAAGGTGCTCGCTCAAGCAAAGAAATGGGATAAGAAACTTCTCACCAATTTTTATTCCAATTTAATTAAAATTGAGATTAATGCAAAAACGAGTTCCGATCCGTATGGCATTCGAAAGTCACTTGAAATTCTTGCCTGTCATTATCTTTAGCTTTTGGCTATTGGCTAAAATTATAATTAACCAACTCTGTTATAATTATTACTCATATAAATTTTTAAATAACTATGACTAAGCAAATTCCAGATCACGTATTTAGAGGATATGATTTAAGAGGTGTTGTTGGCCCTGATCTTGATGAGGAGAGAGTAGAGTTATTAGGAAAAGCATATGCTACGTGGCTTTTGAGAAGAAATGTCGCGGACTGTGTTGTAGGTTATGACTCCCGTGAGTCAAGCCCTGCTTTTCGTGATGCACTTGTTAAAGGACTCACTGAATCGGGAGTTTCCGTATTCGATATCGGCATGACTCTTTCTCAAATCTGTTATTTCGCCCAGTATCACTTCCTTACGCGAGGCATGGTCATGATCACGGCCTCTCATAATCCCAAAGAATACAATGGATTTAAATTTGGCACAGGTTTTTCGGAAACAATGGTCACTTCGGAAATTATTGAATTTAAAGAGTTAGTAAAGTCTGGCAATTTTATCTCCACAGGACAAAAGGGAACTGTCACCCAAAAAGACATATTTCCTATTTATAAAGCCGATTTGAAACGGAGAGTTAATAAAACTGGAAAGTTTAAAGTAGTAATAGACTCCTGTGCCGCCACGACCGGCCTTTTCCTCCCCACCATTTTGAGAGAAGCGGGATGTGAAGTAATTGAGCAAAACACAACGCCAGATCCTACATTTCCAGTAGGAGTAGCAGATCCAACAGAAAAAGAGGTGCTTGAACGTCTTGCAAAAAGAGTTGTATCCGAAAAAGCAGACTTAGGTTTTGCCTATGACACCGACGGAGACAGAGTAGGAGTGGTAGATGAAGATGGTCGTATGTTGTGGAATGACACGCTTGTATCTCTTTTTGCTAAGGATATCATCGCTTCATTGCCAAAAGCTAAAATCGTTTATAATGTTCTCTGTTCCAAACAGGTAGATGATGTTATTGCAGAAGCTGGCGGCACGTCTATTATGTGGACCACTGGTCACTCGTTCATCAAAGCAAAAGTAAAAGAAGAACATGCACCTTTTGGTGGAGAGCTTTCAGGTCACTTCTTCTTTGTTGACAATTTTTATGGACATGATGATGGAGCAATGGCAAGCTTACGCCTCTTATCCTATCTAACAAAAGTTAAGAAATCTTTGAAAAACGCAGTTAACGAACTCCCACCCTATATTTCAAGTCCAGAAATCAAAGTGGGTTGCCCAGACGCCACTAAGTTTCAAACAGTCTCAAAGGAGATTGGGGACAAAGTGAAAGCTCAATACCCCAATGCAACGTTTACTGAAATAGATGGAATTCGTATGGATTTGCCAGGAAATATGTTTGTCATTCGTGCAAGTCAAAATGGGCCTTATTTAACTGCAAAATTTGAGGCAAAAACACAAGAGAAATATGACGAGCTGAAAAAATTTGTTGCAAAAACACTGAAAGAAGTTACAAATGTTGACATGAGCAAGGGTGTTAACACCGATGCACTAAATTAAATTATCTAATATCGTCATCCTGACTAAGTCGGGATCGAGACTCACATTTCCCTATGTTATTTGACTTACAATCACTAGCCGCAGACGTTAAGCCGCTCATCCTTCAAGCCGGAGATATGATTCGTGATGTGTGGGAAAGTCACTCTGTCGTTTCTCACTCAAAAGACGAAAGTGATATTGTTACCGAAACAGATGTTGAAGTAGAAGAATATCTCAGAAAATATCTCTATCGAGTTTTGCCACAGGCGGGTTTTATCGTTGAAGAAGGGAAGACGGAGATGTTGGGAGAGTTTAACTGGACCATAGACCCGATCGATGGCACTAAGTATTTCGCTACACAGGTGCCTCTTTTTTTCACTCAGGTAGCACTCCTTAAAAATAATGAGCCCGTGATAAGCTGTATCTACAACCCTATCTCAAAACAACTTTTTCATGCGATAAAGGGATTTGGAGCCTATTTAAATGATGAAAAATTAACTATCAAAGAAGAGAAACCTCTTAAACAATGTCTTGTTCATGTAGACTTTGGAGCAGTTTCAGGAAATGCAAATGCATGGAAATTCTCTCTTTTTCAGAAAATTGCACAAGAAAGTTATCGTGTACGCGCAAGCGCAGGCTATCTTCTGCCGTATTTGGCTCTTGGCGCCATCGACATTGCTATCAATATCGATGCAAAATCGCCTCAGACTATAAAAAATATTACCGATCTTGCTCCGCATACACTGTTTCTCACCGAAGCTGGCTATAGCGAGGAATTAATCAAAGTTGAAGGGCACCCCATGCTCATCTGGGCCTCAAAACAACATATTATCGAAATCAAGTCTCTCCTCATATAAAGAGTATCCACCTACTAACTACCACCTACTAACTACCACCTACTAACTACCACCTACTAACTACCACCTACTAACTACCACCTACTAACTACCACCTACAACCTACCACCTACTAACTACCACCTACTAACTACCACCTACTAACTACCACCTACTAACTACCACCTACAACCTACAACCTACCACCTACAACCTACCACCTACCACCTACAACCTACCCCCTACTCCCTAATCATGATATAATATATCCCTATGGAAGAGCCTCAGAACACAGCAGTTGAAAAGCCCCAGCCAATCACGCTCTCTCATTTTACTCATGCACTTTTGGGCAGCTTAAAGCAGCTCAAAAGCCGCTCAAGGCCGGATGAAATGTCTAAAATTGCCGTATCTCAGGCCGTTTCCTTCTTTGCACTCGTCTATGAGAAAATTCGCAATGCCGTTGAGTATAGAGAAGATCATCTTATTCGTCGTGCTGCAATTGAGCGCATTCTTAATAGACGTCTTACGCTCAACCCCGAGGGTACTCATGAGGCCGAAAATGTCCTCCGAGAGCTTCTCTGGGCACGCTACTTTGCTAATGGATCACTAGGCGGGAAAGAGCTTGTCGATATCCAAAAGGTTATTGATCGCTATTTAAAACTAAAAAGAAAAATCATCACGGGTCGCGATCTGGAAACGCAGCGCTATCTCAGCGAGCATATTATGGATCTCATGACCTGCGAAATAGAGGAGACTCTTTCTCCCGAAAATGCCAATAGATTTTCTAGCTACATGTTTTTTATCTATCAGGTACTCCGAAAGAAGATTAAAATTGAAGGTCTTTCCGAAGATCAGAAGGACGCCTATTTTCTCGCCGCTCTTGAAAAGTCATTCAGAAAAAGCGATGAGCCCTATCAGAGATACCATCTTTTTGTCACGTTCTATAAACCAATTCATACCTATTCCGATAAAGAGCTGGACTCTTTTGCAGGTAAAGCACCGGCAATTTTTAAGAAAATTGATGAAACAGTCAGCAACGCCTATGTGGATAGTCTTACCCGATTTACGAGAAAGCAGCTCCCTCCCTTCCTTGTTCTATTTAGCATCCTAAAAGACAAGCCTGATGCGCAGGCGATTCTTTCAGATAAAACACTTCTTTGGAAACAGGTTGATGAAACCTGTAGAGATAAATATCAACAACTCAACTCTCGGGTGAGAAATCTCGCCATTCGCAGCTTTATTTATGTGTTTCTCACCAAAATGGTGTTTGCCCTCATCCTTGAAGTGCCTGTGTCCAGTTGGCTTTATGGCGAGGTAAATATGCGCTCCATTGGAATCAATACGCTTTTCCCCCCCATCCTCATGCTGCTTATTGTTTCTGTGTTCAAAATCCCCGGAGAAGAAAATACTAAAAATATATATCAACGCATTGTTGAGGTAATCGATGCAGACACGAGCTTTGAGACCAATATCTCCTACATGCCCAAGAAAAAGGCTGAAAGAAAGCCCATCCTTATATTTGGATTCACCGTGTTTTATTCCCTCACCTTTATTGTCACCCTTTCCCTTATTTATGAAGGCCTCTTGCTTCTTGAGTTTAATATGATTAGCATCGCTATCTTTATCTTCTTTGTCTGCCTTGTTACATTCTTCTCTTATAGGGTGAAGCAAATAGTAAATGAGTATCGTCTTGCGGAGAAAGAGGGAGTCCTTACACCAATCGTTGACTTTTTCTTTATGCCTATTCTTTCTCTGGGTAAGTTCTTTAGCGGGGGGCTAGCTCGCTTAAACTTCATGATCTTCCTTCTCGACTTTCTTATAGAAGCCCCCTTTAAGCTCATTTTTGAAGTTGTAGAGGAATGGATCACCTTCGTTCGAAAAAGAAAAGAAGAGATAATCTAATCTGCCATTTAGACTTTACTATAAGATGTTGGTTTGATATAATTCCCCATGGCCAATAGGGAACTTGCAACCACTACCAATTATGAGATGCTCGGATCGCGCAGGCTTTTTATGGAGCCCCCGGATACGACTATTGGTACATCAAATAGAGATTTTATTCCCTCAGCATATAGAGAGTTTAATGATAAACAAAAGCTCGAATTTCTTCTTTCACGTCAGCTTGTTACACAGATGCTCGGGGTAGGAAGTTTTAGAGATATTGATAGTACCCTATTCACAGATCCCATAAGAAAGAATACTTTAAACAAAGAAATTATAGAGAGATATGGTGCAATGAATGGCCTTTCACACAGAAGTCATGAGGAAACTACAGCAAAACTAAGAGTTGCGTTTGACCAGGCAGACGCAGTCATTAATACATTTGAAAATCAAGAGACAGGCATGCTCCGTCACCTTCGCACCTCCATAGGCCAAACCAATGAAGTTACCGCAATGAAAGATCCTATCGATTTGCTTCTTGTTCTCTTTTCTCCAAAGTCAGGAAGAAAGCTACGCTTTGAGGCAAGAAGAAAATTGATACTTATGGATATATCATTCAGAAGTAATCTTGGCACTGAAGATCATGACAAGCAAATTGACGATGTACTCCACTATTTAAATACCACCATGTGGAAGGGGGGGACGGGAGTTACTCAAGACGTAGAGGTCATATCTCAGCACAATCCAAGAGACTATTCTTGTCAAAGCGTACGGGTTCTTGGTCCAGATGATACAGTTATTCCTTCAGCACATAACAGATATACGAAATTTCAAATGAGAGAATGGGTAGACAGGGATGGTAATAAGCGGCTCGTCTATGTAGAACATAGATTAAAGGATCCAGCTGCTCGGGCAATCAAGCTTATGAGAAAAGACACTAAAGATCCAGCAAAGATCGATGATTATTTGGGACTCAAGTTTGTATTTCAAACAAAAAAAGAGATAAGTGAATTTTTGTTTACTCTTCAAAACCAATATATGAGGTCAGGTTCCATGATCTATTTTGATGAGTATTACGATACCATCGCCAACGGTGATGACTACAAGGTTACTAATCCGGGTTCCTCAAATAAGTTGGAAATTGTTAAAGTACATACTATTATCAATGGGGCACGAGTGGAGTTTCAAATGCACACAGTGAGATCATTTCTTGACAGTAGATATCATGACGAAAGGGGGTTTGAAATATTTGCTATTAAACGATTGTTTGAAGGAGCGAAAAACTCATCCGGTGGATTGGACCCTGGAGTAATTGATCTTCTGTATCCTGCGGATATATATGGCAAGGACGTGCTTGCAAGTAAAGATGCTCTTATGGATGAGAGAAAAACTGCTCAGCGAAATGCAGCCTCTTCTATTCCTAGAGAACGTACAGCCAATGGACTACAATATCAAAGATATACCTCTGAAGAGTTGCTTGCAGACATGTTGACGATCACAGATCAAATGAATAATTTTTATCCCGATCAAATTGTGGCTCTAGGGGACAGTGGGCACTTTATGGCGGTGCAACTTTCAAACATACTGGGAGGCATACCTATCGTAGAGTACCATGGAGATGAAAATATTGATTCTCGGCTGAGTACACTTATAGTAAATGGAGTTACCAGGGACGGGACTCGTATTAAGGCGCTGAAAAAAAAGCTTCCTCAAGCGAAAATTGCTGTGATAGCTCAAAGAGAGGTAGATGCGCCGGTACCAGCAGATTATGTAGCAAGAAGAATTGAGAAAGATACGTGGTTTAACTATTTCTGGGAGATGCCAGATCTTAATGTGAGTTTTGCTCAAGCAGCAGCTCTATTTTACAGAGTTAATGAAAGTGGCGCGATTGAATTTCTCGTCGAGCAAGCTCTTACAGCCAAAGGTGATAAGGATTTAAAATTACTTGGCGGAAAGAAAAGTAAAACTGATAGTAATTTACATGCAACGGTTGTTCGTGAATTACGGGAAGAAACAGGAAAGAATTTTGATGGTGCTCGACTTAAACCTCTTGACACAATGACGTATAAATTTCCTACAAATGAAGGAACCCTTCCGGAGGATCGACAAACTATTCAAAAAGGGTTTATTCAAGCATTTGCTCATAGAGTAGGCCCGCGATTTTCTCTTCCTGTCTTGGAACCAAATGAAACGAAAGGATATGTATGGGTCACTTCAGATCAGTTTAAAGAGAGATCGATGTGGCATAGCTATGCTGCTGGTATAGATCAATGGATGCAAAACATAGCAGAAATAGAGGCTGCCCATAAGTAAATCATGATTGAGTAGTTTAGCTTTATCTATTCTCCCAGGGATTTATCTTTCGCTGTATAATATGAGTACTAACTTATGAATACAATTCCTCTTAACCCAATCATTCTTGCTCCAGTTGACGGCGTCTCAGACGCTGCATTTCGTCAGGTTACCGATGAGATAGGGAAGCCCGATGTAATGTATACAGAGTTTGTCACTACGGAAGGTCTCTTTCGAGGGAGAGAAACGCTGCTTCATGCACTTGATAAACATAAAACAAACACGCCCATCATCGCCCAATTCTTTGGCCCACATCCAGAGTATTATGAATATGCTTTTTTTATAGCTGCGGAGTTGGGGTTTGCAGGGGTGGACGTAAATATGGGGTGTCCCGACACTAATATCGTGAAAAAGGGTGGGGGAGCTGCTTTACTTTTAGATCTTCCTCGTGCGCGAGAAATCATCAAAGTGCTTATTAAGTCTCGTGAGGAGTGGAAAAATGGGAAGCGCCTGGCTGATACAGACCTGCCTGACATTATGAAATCCAAAGTTGCTTTAATGAGTCATTCCCGCGGAGGCGGGAATCCAGTCGATAATAACCTTACTATTTCTGTAAAAACAAGAATAGGCTATCATGAATCACAAGTTTCGGAAGTTATTCCTTTTCTCATAGAAGCTGGTGTCGAACGTATCGCTCTTCATGGTCGTACATTTGACCAACGGTACAGCGGTCTTGCAAATTGGGATGAAATCGCACGAGCAAAAGAACTAACAAAAGGAACACCAGTTCAGTTATGGGGAAACGGCGATGTAAAAAGTATCGCTGATGCAAAAGAAAAAATACACATGTATGGAGTTGATGGAGCATTAATTGCTCGTGCCGCATTTGGTAATCCGTGGATATTTAGTGGTCGTATTCCTTCCTTTGAGGAACGAAAAATTACTATGCTCTACCATGCGATGCGTTTTCTTGAGTTTCGCCCGGATCTTGATCTACGCCCCATGAGAAAGCATCTCACCTGGTATTGCAAGGGAGTTGCAGGGAGCGCAAAGCTTCGCGACAAGCTCATGAAGGTAATCACTCTTGATGATTTAGAATCTATACTAAAAGATTCTTAAATATAAGTTCCTCCGTGATTTAATTACAAACGCTGCCATTTTTACTAACTTATAGTATATAATATACATTCTAAATATGAATAAAGAGTTTGCTTCTCTATGTTGCTGCGGAAATATTAGTCTACTAATTTTTGCTGTCATTATACTGGACTATAAAATGAGACATAAATCATCTCCAAATAATCACTCCTCAAGAAGAAGATAGATACTACGAGTTGTTCTTTACAGCCCCACACTCACGTTCTCTCTGATGCTTTTTTTAAGAGCTTCAATTGAGTCTAGATCATGAATAGATATGCCCAGCAGAGGCAGCCCCAGCTTTTTGGCCATAGATTTAAGAAGTGACGCTCTTTTCTTCGGTTCGAGTAAATCGAGTTTGGTAAGAAGAATTATCTCTTTCTTTTCAATAAGAAGTGGGTTTGAGTTGCCTAGCTCCGTTCGAATTATGGCGTAGGTCTCTTCAGGCTTTTCATTTTCGCAGCTAATACAGTGATAAAGTACCTTTACTTTTTCAATATGTTTAAGGAATCTACTTCCCAAGCCTTTTCCTTTTGAGGCGCCCTCGATAAGCCCTGGAACGTCGGCGATAACATAATCCTCAAATGCTCCTAAGTTTGGTTCAAGAGTGGTAAAAGGATAGGGTGCTGTTGCCACACGGGCATTGGTGATCTCGTTAAGTAGGCTACTTTTGCCAGCATTAGGAAGCCCGATAAACCCGGCATCAGCAATAAGTTTGAGAATGAGTTTAAAGTGAAAGCTTTCTCCTGGAGTGCCTGGATCGGCATGTTTGGGAGTTTGGTTGGTTGAAGACTTAAACTTCTCATTTCCAAATCCTCCTTTTCCGTTCTTACAGATCACATAGTCCTTATTAGGCTCCGTAATGGTTATACTTGTTTTTAGCATGGTATTCACTACCTCCGTGTTCAAGGGAACATACAAGATTGCGTCTTCCCCTCGTGCACCTGTTTTATTGAAGTTTTCTCCCTGTTTTCCATCTTCCCCCACAAATGATTTTTTTACAGCATAGGCATTCAAGTTTTTTACCTCTTTTTTCCCTCGTATAATCACGCGTCCTCCATCTCCTCCGTCCCCTCCGCAGGGTCCACTTTTCATAGGAAAGAAGGCCACTCTTCCCGAGCCGCCGCGTCCTGCCTTTGCATTAATGTATACCTCGTCGATTAACATAATTTAGTGAGTAGTGGGTGGGTTGTGGGTTGTAGCTATATTGCAATAAGCAGTTTTAATCTACTCACTACAACCTAAAACCTATAACCTAAATAACAATCACTCTCGTTCCCACCTCAGTCCAATTATACAACACTATAGTGTCATTAAGGGGCATGTTTACACAGCCATGGCTTCCTACTACAGGATAATCCTGTGTCCCATAAATCACCCTCCATGGGGCGTCATGGAGTCCATATCCTAAATAAAAGGGCATCCAGTAGTTCACTACATCATCATAATAAATCCCCGGAAAAGGGGAGACCATTTTGTGCTGCTGCTCTTTCAGATATACAGCAAACTCTCCCGTCACGGTCTCAAACCCCTGTTTGCCCGTAGTTATCGTCACCGCCCTATCAAATAGAGTCTTCCCATTCTCATATGCATACAGTCTTTGGAGCCCAAGATTTACCACAATTACCTTGCCTTCCTGGCGAGGTGCGGGCGGCACCACGGTGAGTCGTTCTTCCTCTTTCAGTTTTGAAGCAAGGGTATACTGTTCATCCTGCATAAGTTGTTGTCTTGCTTGTTGGGCTTTTTGCACTAAGGTATATACACGCTCTCGACTTTGAGTTTCAATATAATCAGCAGCTCTCTCATGAGATGTCATGAGTAAGTTTGCAGAATTAACACAGTCTTGAGCTGTCGACTGGTTCGGGCTGCTCCGCTTTTCGATAAAATAGTTCACTAGCTCTTCACATGAAGCTCTATACGAGCTCAATTCACTCATAAGAGACTCCCTGCGGATGTTTTCCACTTCTTTTGTGATAGCACCATCTCCCTCTTCAAGCGATTGGAGAGCAAGGAGGAGTGTGTTAATATCAGAATCTTTTTCAAACACGTTGCCCGCGATTACCTCAAGTGAGTCAGAGTACGACTGTTTGCGAGCAAGGGAAAGGATAGTATTTGTCTTTACCCTATCTCGCAGGTAGCTGAGCCTCTTCTGTACTGCAAGTTTTTGTTTTGATATCTCTGTTGCGTAGCCGCTTTGCGTAAGGAGGAGTATTTTATCGTGTTTATTTTGTAAGTACTGAGCCTTGGAAAAAATGATAAGGGGAGAAGTCGATTGAGCATCGGTAATAAGCGCCTCATAGATAGCTTCAAAAGAAGTAGTGTTTAGTCCCCATTTTTTGTACTCCAAAATTCGCTTTGCATCAGTTTTCAGAAAAGAAACCGTTTTTTGTTTGAAGGAGAATGATAATCCAATATACGCACAACCAAGGACAACAAAAAAACAACTCAATATAATCCCTTTTTTCATATATATTTCTATTCTATCTTCTTACTTCTGCACATGATGGTCGCTCTTCTTCCATCCAGGCTTTGAGGTGCAGAGCACCCATGTTTCGTTTCCTATCGCTTCATGTTTTTCGCCCGGCTCTATTGTGTATGACTGACCTTCATTGAGTATTAATTTTCTCCCATCAACGGTCAGCGAGAGTACTCCCTTTACCACCTTATACGTTTCTTTCGTAATATCATGATAATGAAGATCTGTTTTGTCAATCACCGAGAGCACTTCGCTGTAGGAGGGGTGGGCGGCTGCAGGCTCTGTTTCACAGAGAATCTCTGTGCAGTTTTGTCTATTGTTAAGTAGTATCTTCTTTCCCGGATATTTTTTCTTTAGTTCTTCAATTACGCCAGGGATATTCATATCTATTATTATACGCGAAACCACAGTTTAAAATCAAAACTAAAACATCCTCTCTAATATTCCAGTTATTATTGATGTCATTTTTAAAAATTCATCGGATGCACAAAAACAAAAACTGCGGAGCTCTCGATAATGTGCCTATGTTATACTTATCCCATGCCTTTATGCACCCTCTACATCGTCCGCCACGGCGAAACGCAATGGAATAAAGAAAAAATAGTCCAAGGACACACCGATATTCCCCTCAATGATACTGGCAAAGAACAAGCTCAAGCACAAAGCGAACATTTAAAACATATTCACTTTGACGCCGTTTATGCCTCAGATCTTATTCGCGCAAAACAAACCGCAGAAATACTGTTGCGCGAGCGTAAACTCGCCATTATTACCACACAAATGCTTCGCGAACGGAATTTTGGAGATTACGAAGGAAAACCTATGGACAACAAACACAAAGAGCTCTGTGAGCTTCTTGCGTTGTATACATCTCATAATGATTTTAATACTGCGCACGTGGAAACCAACGATTTAATTATTGGACGAGTATTTACTTTTTTGAGAGAAGTGAGCCTTGCGCATGGGGGAAAAAATGTACTCATTGCAAGTCATGGGGGAGTGCTGCGCCAAGTACTTATTCATCTGGGGGCCGCCACAGAGGCACAGCTTGCCTCCGGCTCTGTCCAAAATCTAGCATATATCCGTCTTGACTGCGATGGAGTAGATTTCTGGGTGAAAGATACAGTCGGTATAGTACTCAGTTAAGGAATGCATTCTGGTATCATACTTATATGAAAAAGATACTATTTGTCATTCTGGGAGCATTTCTTCTTCAGCTTTCCCTCATCACAAGCTATTTGTATTATCAATCTCATAAATCGCAACCGGTTCCGATCCCTGTGACACAGCGCTATGAAGTTACCCGCATTATCGATGGAGATACACTTGTCATTCAAGGGGTAAATTCTCCCAAGGGAACGGTTCGTCTTATTGGTATTGATACGCCAGAAGTGGGGGACTGCTATGCCTCAGAGGCAGCCTCGCTTCTTTCTCAACTAGCGCTCAACTCAGAAGTAAAAGTAGAATCAGACGTAAATACGCTCGATCAATATGGACGTGCGCTCATGCACGTCTATTATTTCAGTACTAGTGGTGAATGGCGCTCGCTTAACGCCGAGTTACTACGCCTTGGAGCGGGTCGCTACTATCACGATGCAATTAATATTCAAAAAGGAGCAGAATACCTTGCTGCAGCGTCCGAAGGCTATGCGGGTAAAGCAGGGCTTTGGACCGCGTGTGCCCCCAGTAAGAAAGTCGGTTGCGTGATAAAAGGAAATGTAGGGCGAGACGGCGTTCGCTACTATCATCTGCCTTCCTTTCGTCATTATGGCGAGACTGTGGTTAATTTAGACAAGGGAGATCGATATTTTTGTAACGAGAAAGAGGCGCAGCTTGCCGGGTGGACAAGGGCAGTTGAATAATCTACACTAAGAATATCTATGGATAGCACGCAGCCAACTCCTCCCATAACAAATACCAATAACACTTCCATTGCTGTCGTTATGGTTGTTATATGTTTATTGCTCAGCATTGTGGTTCTAGTAATACTCGCATTTAATCTGTATATATCCAAATTCGTACGTTTTCAAGATACTCTCTTATCCTATGTTGCCGGTCCATCTCCGTCTCCTTCCCCATTTCCTTCCCCAACGCCCTTTATTGATTCTGACAAAGATTTTATCTCTGACTCCGAAGAGATAAAACTTGGATTGGATCCAAACGTTTCAGAAATAGTTCGCTGTACTCCGGCAGAGTGTAACCCCCTAGGCGACGTCGTTCCTGCGGTTCAATCTGGCACCATTCTCTTTATCATCGACTCCTCAGCCGGTATGACAAAAAAGATTGATGGTATAAAAAAAATAGCAGTTGTGCGAGAGGCAGTTCAAACATTCATCAAACAAAAACCTTCTGGGATACAAGTAGGAATTTTAGAATATGGAAATGAAGGAACAGATGATATTTCCGATAAAGCAAAAAGCTGTGCAAGCACTCGTCTTCTGGCACCCTTGGGAGAGGTGAATACTACAAATAGCCTATCAATTTTATCTTCCATTGAACCAGCTGGTTGGACTCCATTAAGTTTGGCTATCCAAAATGGAGTAAAAGCATTTAAGGGTAAAGAAGGGCAAAAAAATCAGATGATTATCATTGCCGATTCAACTGACGGGTGTAACCTCAATCCTGTTGATGCAGCCTATGCAGCATATAAATCACCCTATGCAATACGGGTAGACATTGCCTCATTTGTCATCTCCCCCTCCAAGCAATCTCCTCTTATGGAAGCAAGTGTAAATGCAGGAGGAGGCTTTGCATCTATTGAACGTGCCAATCAGCTTCTCTCACAAATTCAGGATTCCTCGATGCAATTTCAAACTCATCAAAGTGCACGGGAATGTCGGGCGTTTTCCTATGCTAAAAGCGTTTCATGCCTTGACTCAGTCTTAAAAGAGGTGCAGAATTCAGCTTTGATTAAAACTGAGTATGACAAAATCGGGGTGCAATGGAAAACTATGCTATACTGAAATATACATGGAAAATGCAACACCCTTGGCGCCAGTGCTACAACAAACCCCACCCCAACCTCTCCCCTCAAATACACGTCAGCCCACAGCGCTCATAGCTCTCGCTGTTCTGGTTATAGTTATTGTCGGACTGAGTATTGGGTTATTTTCTCTGTTTGGGTCACGATTCGCATCCCTTTCTCCCACAAATTTGCCCAATTCAAGCTCCACGACAAGTGCATTCGCGATTAAAAAAACAATTCCAACACCCACGCCTGAATACGTTCTTGATACCGATTTAGATTTCATTCCGGACAAGCTGGAGCAGCAGCTCTCCTTAAATCCCGTTATTTCAGAGTTTAGCCGATGTGCCGTTGTTCCTTGCGCCTCCTCAGAAGCGACAAAAGCAGCAGAAGTTAAAAATAATATCCTCTTCATTCTTGACTCATCAGGAAGTATGGGTCTTCAATACGGCGGCAAAACAAAAATGGAGTTAGCCAAAGTAGCTCTTGCCTCATTCATGAAAACGGTACAGCCCAATGTTACGGTGGGTATTATGGTTTATGGACACAAGGGCTCAAACTCTGCAACAGATATGGGTATTAGTTGTGCAAGCGCTGACATAGTGGCTCCCTTAGGATCTGTCTCGACTTCCACTCTCGATGGATACCTTTCTCAAATTAATCCCGTAGGATGGACTCCCATTGGGCTTGCTATAAAAAATGGAATGAGTGCATTTGCCGGCAAAGAGGGACAGAAAAATCAAATGATTATTATCACCGATGGAGCAGAAACGTGCGCGACCAATCCGTCCACTGCAGCAGCGGAGGCTAAAGCTTCTGTCTATCAGATTAAAGTAGACGTTATAGGATTTGCAGTGAACACAGCAGATGAAACATCACTTAAAGCAATTAGCACAGGCGGCGGCGGGCTTTTTTCGCTTGCAATGAACTCAGACGACATTGTGAGTCAAGCAAATGCAAGTCATGAAAACTGGCTTAATTTCCAAGATACAGCTAAGTGTTCGGTAGCTGCCTATAATACCAGCTATCTCTGCTTGGAGAAAGTAAGAAAAGATGCCTCCACTTTTCTTATGAGTTCGCTTGTGGGAAAAAAAGGAGCTCAATATTACCAGCTATCTACTCTTCAATCCGCCCTATCCAGCGCCTACTTCAAAAAAATAGGTGAAGTGCAGGATGAAGGATCTAAGGTAAATCGACAGCTGCAGCAAAAGTTGCTTAATCAGTGAGCCTAAGCAATAGAGAAATGAGCACTGTTAGATGCTCACAAATATCACTCCAAGCACGGTGAGAGATAGAGAAAGAAGTTTAAATGGTATGGTTTTTCTCCCCAACTCCTCATGAATGACATGGGGGAATAGAACACTTAAGATTAAAGAAAGAAGGAGGATTAATATTGGTTGAGATCCGCCAATTGCGGTGACAAGCGAGATTACCCCCAGCCCCATCGCCGTCATATTCATCATGATAGCCGCATATCCAATTAATCCTCGTATGCCAAACTGCACGACTCTCCGTACATTAAGTAGGGTGGTAAATACTTCCTGTCTCACTGCTCTATCTCTCAAGAGAATGAGGTAAAAGGGAATAGTAGAGATATAGGCGAGTGAGTTCACCATAAGAGGGGGGAGCTCTGCCATTGCATATTTAGATATCGCATTTCCTATTGCTGCACACACAGCCGCAAGCACCGCAAAGAGATAGGCAATTTTCACTTCCTTTTTATGTATTTCCCCGCCGAGAGAACTCATGATTGCGCCCATGACTATAACGAATATACCCACCCATTTAAGCAGTGATAGTTGTTCCCCCAGAAAAAATAGCCCAATAAACGCCGCATAAATGGGAGCAGTGAAAAATACTGCAGCCACTCGTGATGCTTCTCCTATTTGCAGCGCCTTCCAGTAAAAAATCCACATGATAAACCAAAATGAGCCAGCCAAAAAGCTGTAAAATACGCTTCGATTCCAGGCAAACGTATCTCTTAAGATGAATACCGTAATAATTACGAAGGGTAGGTATATTATGTTAAGAAGAACCGCAAAAGAATAGACGCTTTTTATTTTTTTACTACCAAAAAACTTATCAAAAATCACACAGACAGAAAATAATATGGTAGCTCCAATTGCGGCGGTGATCCAAGACATAATCTGTCATTATACCAATTAATTAGTATCAATTCAGTCTTTGTTAGTTGACAGTACCGCAAAAGTATGATTTAATATAGATATCTATCTATATTTATGAACATCGATAAACAGGTTACTGTTATGAAAGCTCTTGCAGACGTTACCCGTCTTGCTATTGCAAGAAAGTTGTCACAGGTAGAATCTCTTAATTGTGGGGAACTCTCAGAAACATTTGATTTATCTCAACCTACTCTGTCTCATCATTTCAAACGACTTATTGAAGCAGACATTATTATTGCAAAAAAGGAAGGAACTCACATGGTCTATTCGTTAAACAAGCTCCTATTACATCAAGTTGGCATTTCACTTTGATTATTTCATTATTTACTCATTTACTTATTACTATCTATGAACGCTCAAATACAGTCCGCTCTTAACTGGCGCTACGCCACCAAGTTATTTAACCCTGCAAAAAAAGTATCAGATGATGATCTCAACACCATTCTTGAGGCGACACGTCTTGCTCCTTCCTCTCTTGGCATTCATCCATGGAAGGCAATTGTCGTTACAGATGAGGCTATTAGAAAACAGCTTCGTGCCGCTGCTTGGAATCAATCTCAAATCACAGATGCATCCCACATAGTAGTATTTGCGGCACGAAAAACGTTAGATGAAGAATATGTTAATGCCTACATTAACCGAGTTGCAGAAACACGAAACCAAAAAGTCGAAGATATCCAAGGATATAAGCAAATGATTATGGGTTCATTTGCGCAAAAATCTCCCGAGGCAATTAAGGAATGGAATGCCCGTCAAGTATATATTGCGCTCGGATTTCTTCTTGAATCGGCGGCACTTATTCATATTGATACCTGTCCTATGGAGGGATTTGATCCTGCTCAATTTGATAAAATCCTCAATCTTGACAGCTCTGCATATGGATCCGTTGTAGTGGCTACTGTAGGATACAGAAGTGAAGAGGATAAATACGCCCTCGCACCCAAAGTCCGCTTCCCAATAAATAGTGTTATTGAGACTGTATAACAGAAACTAGCTACCATATATTTTATAGCTGATTTCTTATAGAGTGGAATCAGTATATGATGTAGTGTTTCTATACGTTAATTACAATATGTATGAATGAAATTCTAAATCCACGAATAGGAACTTTTTCTTTTGAGTCCCCGACACAGCTTCCTGTACGCATGAAAGGTAGGATAAATAGAGATATTGAGACTATATACCAAAGAACAGCAGTAAAGAAAGAGGTCAATTTTACTATGCCTCAAGAATTACATATAGTTCCGTTGTATGAGAACCTACTCCGTCTCAATCTCATAAGCTACCATAATGTGCACTCTAGTCCTCCACAGTTTGTTCATCCGCATGCCTTTATGTTGCTCGATCCAGATATCGGAAAATATTCAGCAACGGTAAACAATCAAATCGTTGCTCCAATGCAGCCGTTAGGACTCCATGAAATTCAGCATTGGCTTGAACTGCAAGATCAAGAAAAAAATAAATGGTATCAAGGATATCTTTCCAGTGCCCTTATGGTAACAAAGCACCCAAAAGATTCAACAGAAACAATATGGTATGAATCAATTATTCATTCACGAGGTGAGGTTGATCTCAACCAAGCACGTATTGCTATGGCGCCCACCTATCCCTCGCGGACAGATTACACCGTAATGAGAAATTATCATAAGACACAGATATTTTCGACAGATAGAAATATATTTGCATTAATTAAAAAAGCACGTGAGCAAGGTGTAAAGTTTGGCACGGGGCCAATTTCCTCTGAAACTATTTTAAATAATATATATAAGGAGTGGAAAGAAAACAATAAACAAAAGATCAATATGGAATATTATAAACAATATGAAAGTGAAAATAATATCAGCTAAGATGTGCTCAACTGACAGTTCATGAGCCAAAGGCGAATGATTACTGTCAGTTAGTCCCGATGAATGAAATGAATCGGGGAACTCACAAACTAGTCTGAACGTGAGGGTAATAGTATGATGGAGTAAATAAGGGTGAACGCGCGTCGTTTTCTTACGAACTCAGTAATAGATGAGTTTATCATAAATCTCGGGCAGTTTATTAGCGTTTTTCAAGGAGCTGATTGTGATAATGGTAACCTTGGCGTGGGATAGGGTAAGCTATAATAGGTTGATTATTTCTAAATAATGTATCACAATGTAAATATGGATAAGATATATTCAGCCGGACAAGTAGCAGAATACTTTATTGACAAAGCCCATAAGGAGGGTAGAGTTATTACAAATAAGAAGCTTCAAAAGGTCATTTACTATGCCCAAGCGTGGAGCTTGGCTTTGAGGGATAAACCAATATTTAAAGATCAGATTGAGGCCTGGATTCATGGCCCCGTGGTAAATTCTGTCTATCAAAAATACAAGAAGTATGGTTTTGGGACCATTGAGGAAAAAGTAGATGTAGAGGGCTTATTTACCGAGAATGAAAAAAAGTTTCTTGATAATGTCTGGAGAGTGTATGGTAAAAAAGATGCAGAATACCTCGAATTACTTACTCACAATGAAGAGCCTTGGCAACTTGCAAGAGAGGGAATTGAGCAGGAAAAAAAATCTAAAAATGTTATATCTCATAAATTAATGAAGGTCTATTACAGAAAACTACTTGCAGATATAAAGAAGTGATGGGAAACTCAATTCCTTCAAACACAAATAGACTGCCATATGAAGAAAAAGGCGGTTACACCATCCCCTATAAAGCCGCTGAGGTACGATTACCGAGAGAATATGAAGAAGACGTCTATAAAATTTCATTTAGATATTATTATTTTGACGAGTGTGAATTAGAAATAGTTAAAAATAGTTGTCATAGAAAGTTACTCAAATGGTTTAAACAGCTTGGATTATGTAAAAGAAAAAAAGATCTGAGCTCTATAGCTGGCTTAACTACGATAAAGCCAATAGATGGAAATGATGGAAAGTCGAGCAAATATACCAAGTTGTCAAATTATCTTAAAAAACGACTGTCCGAGGATGTCGCGATACTCCATCAAGACCTCAATCAACAAGCAAGAATGTTTTACTATATATCTCCGCCAGAAAAAATACTCTACGTTCTCCTTGTTTCAAATCAGCATTGGTAAATCTAATAGATTCTCCACTCTCGATTAGCCCTTTACTTCGCTGTAATCAACGACTTTGAGAAGCTGTCGTATACAAATGTGAGTCCGGTGAGATGTGCTCAACTGACAGTTCATGAGCCAAAGGCGAATGATTACTGTCAGTTAGTCCCGATGAATGAAATGAATCGGGGAACTCACAAACTAGTCTGAACGTGAGGGTAATAGTATGATGGAGTAAACAAGGGTGAGTCCGGTGAGATTTGAACTCACAACCACCTCCTTAAGAGGGAGATGCTCTACCAGTTGAGCTACGGACCCTATGATAGACTACAGTCAGCAGCTGACAGTCGACTGCAAATAGGTACCTTATTTAGTTTTCAAAGATCTCATAAGACCCGTGAGCATTTTCATAATTTCGGTTATCTCATTTTCAAATTCACTTACTGATACCTTATACAATTCCTCAATTATCTTAAGAATTGCAAATGTTTCATGTGCTGATTTTTGAGCAATACTCAAATATCTTTTGAATTCTATATCATTTTGTGATGCTGAACCTTCGGCGATATTTAGACTTATTGATGTTACAGCTCTTCGAAACTGATCTTTCAAATTCCTCTCTTCTAAAGTTGGCAGTTTGGAACAAATAAGATAGGCATGTTTAATTGCTTGAACTGATTTCTTCCAAACTATCAAATTTTCAAACTTATTCATTTAATTTACAGTTTTATATCTCTGTTGTCTGCCAGCTGTTGTCTGTTGACTATCCTTCTTGTGCGCCCAGAGGGACTTGAACCCCCAACCCTTGGTTCCGAAGACCAATGCTCTATCCAATTAAGCTATGGGCGCAATCCGCCTCCGTTCTACACAACTGTATATTATACTATACAAATGAACATCATCCTATACTTTATTCTCCTCTTAACCGAACTATTTATCCTGATGGGAGTGTCAATATATGGCATAGGGCTTTTGTTTTCCGCTATTAAAGGAGCTCCTTACGTCCCCACTTCTAAAAAACAGTTGGAAAAAATATTCAAAAATCTTTCGCTAAAAAAGGGGGACAGGTTTGTGGAGTTGGGAAGTGGAGATGGACGCCTCACTCGCTATGCAGTGAAGCGCTATGGGGTACAGGGCATTGGTATTGATATTAATCCGCTTCTTGTGTGGTGGTCGAGGTTCCTCTCAAATCGTGATGGTACAGGGAGTCAAACTCAATTTCTTCGTAAAAATGTATTTGATTATTCGCTCAAAGCAGTAGACTATCTATACATCTTTCTTATGCCAGAATTAATTGTAAAACTGCTCCCCAAATTTAAAAAAGAGCTCAAGAAGGGGACAGTGATTATTTCGCATGGCTTTAAAATCATAGGGTATGAAAAAAAGCTGTTTCATACGGAGCCTGATACTTCGTTTTCCACGTTTTATTACAAAGTTTAACGACATACATGAAATTGGTTTCGCAGATGAAGAAAGTACGCACTCTGATTATCCTCTATCTTCTTGTGGCGCTATTTTCCTTAGGTCTGGGTCTCAAGCTATCCGCTATGAACCGCCAGCTCATCTACTACCGAAAAGTTATAGATGACCTTGAGCTTATTTCTCTCGTCTCAAGCGAGCAGGAGAAGACTACGCCAGAGCTCCTTACCGAGTTTAAAACACAAGATATTCGTGTCGCCAATTTAAAGTATTTTTTTAGAAGATATGAATCAGTGCTCTATGACAAAGCCGAATTTATAGTAAAAATGGCAGATCAGTATAAGCTGGATTATCGCCTCATTCCTGCAATTGCGATGCAAGAATCTGGTCTGTGCAAAAATATCTATGAAGGGTCTCATAACTGTTGGGGGTGGGGAATTTATGGAGATACAGTCACTCGATTTGATTCTTATGAAGAGGCGATAGAGACAATAAGTCGCGGTTTAAAGAAAAATTATATTGATAAGGGCCTTACCACACCGGAGGATATTATGCGCAAATATACTCCACCCTCGACAGGTTCCTGGGCATTTGGAGTCAACTTTTTCTTAAAAATTATCGAGTAAATTGCTTACGTATGTCAGAAAATCCACATATCACCAGAAGAAGTTTTCTTCAAGCAACCGCTCTTGGCGTAGGGGCGGGTCTTGCTGTAAAGCTTGGTTTGAGTGAAATAGGCACCGATACCATTAATAAATGGAGAGATGAGAGTCATAAATATGTACCAGTTGAATATCACCCCGGGGAACATATCCAACTTATCGAAAAGAGCGGTGAAAATAGATTACCTCATAGTGATGACGTATATACGGTCCCCCATACGGGCACAGTCTATACGAGAGAATACAGTGAGGGAAAGCCGCTTAACACCTATAAGATATTGGGTACCGCAGGACTCCTCACTCAACCAAAGAACTACGATGACCCAAAAAATTGGGACGTGTTAAAGGGGGACGCCAACAATCCAACTTTGGAAGGACCAGAACTTATGTTTATTTGGAATGAAAATGCTCGTGAGCTTTCATCAACCACCCTTGACAATGCTCAATCCAATGCTATACGCGTTCTCCCTGATATAAAATATGCATTGCTCAGTAATCGCGAGGTTATTGATCAACAAGGAAATAGAGTTACGGAAAAATATATTGATCCTCAAAAAGTAAATTATATTTTAGAAAAGTATGCAGGTACGGTTATTGGATTTACTATTGATGAGCCCCATCGTGATGCAGAATTTGAGGGAGCACGTATGGATTGGGAGAGTATAGTTGCCGATTATAAGAAATTGTGCGGCCTTCCTATAAACATTATTGAATTTGGAATACTAGACGCAGCAGATGAGGGTATTTTTTTTGATAAACACAAAGAGCTCCATGATTATACACGCAAACTTCAATTGCTCCTCAGCACAAAAACAGAAGGACAGCCTATCGATGATCGAGTTCAGTTGTTTGGTGGGTCGTTTAATTATCCGGTCATTTATGATTTAAAATCGAATACCACCGTAGACTCCATAATTGCTACACAGACTCAAGCTTGGGAAGCCGAATATCGAAGAGATACAAGTACACCTTCATGGTTAGCTCTTGCTGCGCATGACACAGGTGAAAGAGATACGCTCAAAGATTTTGAAAATATCAAGAATTTTGGAGATCATATTCCGCTATTGACTGATAAAGAGCTAGCAGGAGATACAAAAGCCCATCTTTTTCAAATGATAGCTGCAATTGCTACAAACCCAACATATTCGAGAATCTCCTGGTGGAACTGGCCGTTTAATGGAGATAATGCTCCCTATTCCAAATCAATGAGCGGGATACGCGAGTCATTACGCCTGCTCAAATCTGCAAGGAATGTAATGAATGGGAAAACTATCTATCATGAGTCAAACCCTTGGGTATCATACACCATAAAACAAACACCAGATAATGGAGTCGATAAACCTTATGAGGCAGTGTATATTCATGTGAAGCAAAATGGCAAAATGCCGTATATAAATCTCCTCAATGCAAATTCTACCTATATCGATACTATCACTGGGTTGACTTTCAAAACAAACTGGTTAGGTCAGCTGTCATCACATTATACTGTTCCAAAAAATACGGTTTTTTCTCTCGTGCCTGCTCTATTAAAGAAGTAAAAAAGTTCACTTGTCCCTTGGTTTCGTCTTGTATCTTTGAGCTCTCAACTTTTAGCTTTTAACGTTCAGTTCTTATTGAACGCTTCTGGAGTTGCTCAGTTCCTGGCTCAATGAGTAGGCTGTTCCTTGCTTCTTGCTTCGAGCATTATAAGCGCTTCCTCGTTTTGCTTTTTTACTCATAAGAGCCTGCATCCACGTGCGGCTTTCTCCAACCTTCATGCGTACGCTCCGCAGTATCTGAAGAACAAGTTCAAGAAACTTTACGTGGTAAATACCTGGCTTCTCAGAAAGTGTATCCATCGTAAATTTTTCAATATCACGTACATCATTTAGAAGTGAAGCATCGGCTTTTTTTATATAGAGAACCTCTTGACGGATCTGTTCAACAAGATTCTTGATCTGGTCACGCACGATTACATTTTCATGGTGACTGGTGTAGTTGAAGAGATTTGCCTCTTTTTTTAACTTGAGTGATTTATTTTTCTCTTCTGCCTTCTGTGCAGTGTCTTCTGTCTTCTCAGGAGCTTCATGAGTCGCTCCCATCAGTTGATCAATCATACCAGCTCCCAGAGACTGGAGAGCGTCAACGGTGTTTTTTCCCATAGCAGAAGACATTTCACGAAGTGATTCAATAGGATTTACAATATGAGAGGTCGTCTTCTTGGCTGACATAGACGTAAATTGTATCACAGACCTATAATATAGTCAAGAGCCTTCTGTTTACGCAGGACCGATGCATAAAAGTATGCATTAGCCTCAGCGCTTTTTCTATCTTTTTCTTCTTTTATATTGGAAAAGAGAGCATTTAAGTCTTCTTGCTTCACTTCCATCTTCTCCTCATCGGCTATAGCCTGGAGTATAAACTCAAGCTTATACATGTCTGTTATTTCCTTCGTGAGGCGCTCTTTGACCGATTCAAGCGTCAAATTACGTGTCTGAAGATACTTTTCCATGGTAAGCCCAATTTTCTGCACGTCGTCTACCATTTGAGTAAGACGTCGGTCAAGCTCCTCTTCTATAAGAAGGGGAGGAAGCTCGCACTCGCTTTCGGCCAATACAGCCTCCAGACTCACGTTTAAGGCTTTTTCCTTCTTTTTGTCATCAGCCTTGGGATCAACTTTTTCATCTTTCCCAGGCACCCAAATATCATCAGTCTTTAATCCTTTTTTGGCTTCCTGAACCTTCTTTTTGTAGTCTTTTAGCTTCACTTCAGGCTTCTCAGCTACCATTATCTTCAGCTCCCATTCCTCGTTTTCCTTCGCTTGTACCAGGTCAATTTTAGGGGAAAGAATAGGATGAAGATTTTCCTTTTTAACAATATCTTCATAGATTTTAGGCATGATTTCTCGAATAAGGTGGGAATACACTTTATCTTTATCTATGTTTTTTTCTGCAAGTTCGTGAGGTACCTTTCCTTTTCGAAAGCCCACCATCTCAAACTGAGTGTGAAGGGTTGCAAAAGAGGTTTTATAGGCTGATTGAACGTCGGCCCAAGGAAGTTTGACACGTATTTCAACTGTTGACTTTGGTTGTTTTTTTATGGTGTGAATAGGCATGGTTACAATTGTACCGTATCTTGCATGAAAAACAACTGTTTCTTTTCTTCTTCCTCAAATTGATTCATAAAATACTTTACGCTTCCGCTCCATGTATTTCCTTCACAGTAGATTCTGCCGATTTTGTCCACTGTATCAGCGCCTCGATCAATATACTTCTCTCTTAAAGCTTTTCCGACCGTCATAATAGTCTGATTGTAGCTGGTAAATTCAAGCAATCCACGGCCCCATCCAAAGGGATTAAACGTGCCTGGAATAAGAAACTTTCCAAATGTAGACTCAACACCAGATATAGAGGGAAGAAGGTAACAATCAAGATTGTAGGTTGTGCATGCCTCAAGAAAAGAATCAACTTCAGGCAGAAGCACCGCGTTGTATCGTTTCAACACTTCGGTCATCGCCTTTCTTTTAACGGCCAATGTCTGTAAACTAGAGGAGGAAGTTGAGGTTGTGTTGACTTCTGTAAGGATTACGGCAGCTGAAGAGCCTGCGATAGCCTGGGCGTAACTAGGGTGTGCGCCAAAGGTGGCAGCGAGAGTAAGAAGAACGGTTAAAACGACAGAAAATAGTGTTTTATCCATAAAAAAAATCTTAAAGCTCTTCTAGCTGGTAGAAAAACCTTAAGATCTAAGGAAAGTATATCACTGATATGTATATAAGTCAAGTGTATTATTATATGGTGGTAGGTTATATGGCATTTATTGTACAATAGAGTTGTATGAATAAGACATTTCAAAGCTATGTGTTCGGCTGCAGAGTAAATGAGGCCGAGCGAATTAAGCTCGATAAAGAGCTTGTTGAGGCGGGCTATACAGTTGATTTAGCCTCGCCGTCTTTTTTGGTCATAAATACCTGCGCAATTACCGGAAAAGCAGAGCGTGAGGCTAAACAGCTGGTCTATCAGCTCAGAAAAAGGCATCCTGAGGCTAAAATCGTCCTTACCGGCTGCAGCACAACTTTATGGCAGAAATACCAAACAGCAGATACAGCTCTTGGGGATATCATCGTGCCTAACGATAAGAAATCGAGCCTAGTAAGTCTCCTGGCCGAGGGCGCGACCTTTAAGGTCGCGGGTTCACCAGCCCGCTCCGCAGCTGCAGCGGCTGCCGAAGGGGCAAGCGACAAATTCAGGTATTCAAATAGGCTTTTAGTGAAGATCCAAGATGGGTGTCAACGCTTTTGCTCATACTGCATCGTGCTTTACCTACGTGGCCTTCCGCAATCTCAGTCGATACGGTCGATAGTGACATATATCAACTCCTTTGACCCTCTCCCAGCCGAGGTAGTCTTAAGTGCCATTAATACCGAGGCCTTTGGGATAGATAGTGGGGAGTCCTTCATAGATCTTATTAAAGCTGTCCTTACCGATACACGTGTACCTCGACTCGCATTTGGCTCAATCCACCCATGGAGCCTGACGAATGAATTTTTGGAATACTATAGAACAACTTTATCTAAAGAGCCCCGATTTATTCATTTTTTTCATGTGCCTATTCAGTCCGGTAGCCAGATGATGCTTAATCACATGAAGAGGGAATATGTAATTCTTGATGTTATCCGTAAGCTCAATATAATCAAGAAGTGCAATCCCCACGCGCTCATAGCTACTGACGTTATTGTGGGGTTTCTTGGAGAGACAGATGATGTATTTAATGAAACATTGAAGCTCCTTAAAGCAAGTCCTATTAATAGGTTTCATGTATTTAAATTTTCCAACAGGCCTCACACAGCTGCATATTATAAAAAGGAGCAACTTCAAGAACCAGACGCCCAGGAGAAAAAGGATCGCTCCCAAAAGCTCATTACTCTTTCTAAAGTCAAGTATGATATGTTCCTTACATCTGAAATAGGGAGATCAAGTTCGGCGCTCGCAATTTCTCATGATGATTTGCGGACAAAAATTCTCTTAGATAATCATAGTGAGGGAGTGATAGCAGGAAAACAGTACTTGCCCGGGGAGCTCGTCCATGTTACAATAATAGCTGCAAAAGATGGTAAGTGATTTGTAAGGAATCATAGCTCAACTGGTTAGAGCGCTTCCCTGTCACGGAAGAGGTTGAGGGTTCGAGTCCCTTTGGTTCCGCATTAAAGCCCGATCAGAATATTGGACTCGTAGCTCAGTTGGCTAGAGCGTTTCATTGACATTGAAAAGGTCACAGGTTCAAGTCCTGTCGGGTCCACACATTTATCGTCTTGAGACATATTAGAGTCAACAGGTTCCCCGCAAGCGGGACTAACTGACAGTAATCACTCGATAAATCTCGTGAACTGTC
>Ga0194063_10000477_pt1 | contig 29099 bp, 32 predicted proteins | sample SepL3720m_MetaG_FD_155459 | JGI IMG/M metagenome (GOLD analysis project Ga0194063, IMG submission 155459) | Anoxic zone freshwater microbial communities from boreal shield lake in IISD Experimental Lakes Area, Ontario, Canada - Sep2016-L373-20m | ecosystem: Environmental > Aquatic > Freshwater...
CAATATACCCCACCGTATGACGGGAACAAACGCTGGGCCGTCTTCAGTCTACCCAGTGCCAATGTTGATGCCAGCGTGACAGGATTCACGTATACGACCAGCAACGGCAACTACGTATTGGATTCCACGTCTGCTGGCGAACGGAAGCTTGAAGTGACTTTCTTAGAATAACCTGATACAGACGGCAGGGCACAGTCGCGGTGAGTGCCACGTTCTCCGCGAACCGAGGCTGACCTCTCTCCCGACCTTCTTCCCTGGCAAAGGAAGGAGGATTAGGAGAGAGGTCAGCCTTGAGCGTATCTTCCACCCATACGGCGCACCAATATCGGCAAAAAGATGCCGGTAACACCCACTTGCTGCACCGTAATACCACGCTTATCTATACTGATAACGACATCCATCATCGAATCATTATCCGTCACTTATCCATTGGGAGCAGTCTACAAATAGCCCCATTCTCTAGCCATTATTGTACCTTAATGCGAGATTTAAGACTAGTTCTCCCACTGTAAAACCACCATATTCAATATTTGTTGATTTTTTCGCATAAAAAACTATAAATTGTTGCAAAAATAGCTTGTAAAATTGAGGATTTGTTGTACAATAGATTTGACTGTCTATGGTCGGCGGACATGTTGCACCAGAACTACATTTATTGCCGACAAAATCAATCAGGAGGTAATCCATGTTTACGCGAAAAGTACAGTTATGTTCTCTTCTCATCATCGCCTTGCTCTCCATGCTTCTGGCTGGATGTGGTGGCGGTGGCTCTGACGACAGTGCCAAGGTAACAGGCAAGATCACCGCAGCAAACGGCACCGCTATTGCCAATGTGGCGGTCACATCACCTTCCGGCAGTACCACATCTGATGCCACTGGTGTATATACGATTGATGTACCCGATGGTGTTAATGCTGTCGTCTCCTTCGCCAAAGCGACCTACCTTACTACTGGTATCCCCGTCACAGTAGCCAAAGGAAATTCGCTCAAATTGGATGTAAAACTGGTCGTTGCCGGAAGTGGCATCGCCGTTACTGGCCTGACAGCGGGTGGCGCTACAGTTACTGATAATATCACCCCACGTGCAGACGGACTTAACGCAAAGGTTGAATTCGCGCCTAACAGCGTCCTGGATGCCAGTAATAATCCAGTGGATACAGCAACGATTACTATCACTACCAACCTTCCGAAAGATGCTGCATTCCTGGATTCTTTCCCAGGCAGTTTCTTTGGCACACCCATTGGCGGTGGCGCAAATGTGCCCATCCAGAGCTTTGGATTCGTTGACGTTAATCTGGGCAGCGGCTTGCATCTGAATCCGGCAATTCCAGCAACTATCACCTTCCCGATCGACCCGAATAATGATCCAGGTACTGCCGAAGTACCTCTCTGGTCTATTGACCCGCTAACCGGTATCTGGAAAGAAGAAGGCCATGCCGATCGAGTGACATCTGTTACACCAAATGTGTACAGCGCCCAGGTACCGCACTTCAGCCCGTACAATTTGGATAAACCTTTCACCGGTACAACGCTGAATTTCAAGGCCGTAGATCAAGCTGATCCTACCAAAACATTGGCTGGCGTGACTATCGTAGCCCGTGCTACTCCAGGTAATAATGATCCGGTGTGGAAAACAGAAGTTATAACCGATGCAAACGGATTGGCCACTATTAACTACCCGCCAAGTCCCAACGGCGTTAACTACCTCAACTTCACGGCCAGTCTCGGGGATCGTACGGGATGGGCCGGACCTCTCAATGATAATCCGGTTATTATCACTGTACGCGCACCGACGACCTTCAGCGATTTGATCGTCATTGCTAAGGATGCACAGGGTAATACGGTATCTGGTGCTACCGTTACAGGATTCATTGAAGGTCAGGGTGGTATGATACAGCTCGATACCCTTACTACTGATGCCAATGGAAGAGCGGTTTATACTCACCTGACGAATAATGATTTTATCATGATTAATGTCACCAAAGGTACTCTGCAAGGAAACGGGCATTGGAATCCGCAGTCCCCCTCACGAACTCTCGATATAACAATACAGCAAGGACAACCAAGTTAATCTCTGCTTAGCAATTCGGGCACAGCTTAATAAGCTGTGCCCGAAGTTTTTCTCTAACTTACAGAAATATCACTGCCCGTATTTCTCCATGTAGCGCTGATGTCCACGCGCTACTTCCTCTGCAGGGATGGGGATGGGCGTGCCAAGTTGGCAGGCCAGATAGACAGTCTTTGCCACGTCCTCGCACATAACTGCCGCCTTCAACGCCGCTTTCGGCGTGGGGCCGATGGTGAAGACGCCGTGGTTTTGCAGCAGGATGGCCGGGCTGTTGCCGATATGCGCCACGATAGCCTCGCCAATCTGCTCCTCGCCGATCTGGCAATATGGGCCACAGGGGATCGCCCCGCCGAACTCATCCGCCATGGCGGTGAGAACCGCCGGAATATCTCGCCCCACCGCAGCAAAGGCGGTGGCATAATTGGAGTGGGTGTGCACCATGCCGAATACATCGGGGCGTGCGCGGTAAACCACCAGGTGCGTGGGGGTGTCCACCGAGGCATTCAACCTGCCCTCGATGACGGTGCCCTGCAAGTCTACGATCACCATATCTTCGGGCGTTAGCGCTTCAAAGCTTATCCCACTCGGTTTGATGACTACTAGATTCGTCTCGGGGTCACGCCCGGAGACATTCCCGGAGGTCATCGTCACCAGTCCTTGTGCCGGTAATTCCTTATTCAGCGCACAGACAACTATTCGCAATTCTTCCAGCATTTTCTACTCCTTCTCATATCATTATTAGAATAACGTGCCCTTGTTGAGTAACCCATGCGGGTCAAATAATTTCTTCAACGCGCGCATTTGCGCGATTCCCGCTTCACCATACATCAAATGTAAAAATGGTACCTTCAATTTGCCGATGCCATGTTCGGCGCTAACTGACCCGCCCATATTCACCACACATTGCGCCCAACCCAAATACAACTCTTTGCCACGTGCGTATTCCTCCATGGAACGTGGGAGGATATTCACATGCAAGTGATTGTTACCGATGTGGCCGAAGATCACCGATTCCAACCCCGCTGTTGCCAGGTCGTCCCGATACATCTGCATTAGTTCACCGAGTGCAGCATCCGGCACCGACATATCTGTACCCAACTTGGTCAGCTCCGGCGTCGCACGTTTCCGCTGGTCAATTAGCATGTTCACCGCTTCGGGGGTAGCATGGCGGAAGGCTTTCTGCCCGGCCAGCAGACGCGCATTGTCGGCATACCAGGTGTCATCTTCGTTACCACCCAGCTCCATTGCCAACTCCATCGCGGCCATCACTTCATCCTCGACCAATTCCGCATCTTCCCCATGGAATTCGGCATATACCGCCGTGTGGTAGTGCGGTTGCAGCGTCGGGATATCCGCAAAGGCATTGCCCTCCGCTTTCGCTCGGTGCAACAGCGCCAGTACATCATGGTTAAAAAACTCAATTGCAACAGGCTTGTCTTCATTGCGCAAGCGCTGGACATAGTTGATTGCCGCCAACTCATCCGGGAGGAATACCGTCAGTGCCTGTATGACAGGTGGGGCCGGAAGCAACCGTAATTCGATCTCCGTGATAACACCCAGCGTGCCTTCCATGCCGATAAACAAGTCGAGCATGTCCATATTATCCACCACGTAATACCCGGCGGCGCTTTTCCCTGCAGGTTGCTGATAATCCGGTATCTGCCCGGAAATCATTTTGTCGTCCTCGGTAGTTAAACTGAAAGTGCGCCCACGGGCGAGATTTTCTCCACGGCGAAGCGCGAGTACCGAGCCATCCATCAACACAACCCGCAACGCCGTAACCCAGTTGCGCATGGAGCCATAATGATAGGTGAGTGCCCCCGAGGCATTGCAGGCAGCCATACCGCCCAGGGAAGCGGTAGTCTCGGTGGGGTCGGGGGGAAAGAACAGACCCAGCGACATGAGGATCTCTCGCAGGTCCTTCAGCAATACTCCCGGCTGCACTTTGATGGTGGCGCCACCTATCTCACCCACTACCGTCATATGGCTGAGGTTAAGCAAATGCCCGCCATAGGGTACCGCGCCGGCGACGATCCCCGTGCGTGCCCCCTGCGTGGTGACGGTGATCCCCTGCTGATTCATCTGGCACATTATCGTGCTGACTTCCTCTTCGGTGGTCGGGAAGGAGATCGACTCGGCCACCCCCACTTTGCGTGACTCATCGCGCAGATAATCGGCATATGCTGCTGTTAACGGTATCTCTGTCATTCTTCGCTTTTTACCCGTTCTCCGCAACTACACGGTGTGGCATGGCATTTCGGGCAGCCTGCGCCATATTTCGCCAGCACTACTTCTTCCAGATTCACCGCATGGATACTCGCCAAAGTCACCAGCCAGGCGAAGACATCGGCGAACTCCGATTCCACCTGCGCGCGTGGTTGGCTGCGTAGCGCGCGACCTAACTCCCCGACTTCCTCGACAAACCAGATGAAGGTCTCTTGCCAGCCACGCCCATTGTCTTTCTCGAAGTATATCTCTTCGATTTTACTTTGAAATTCTGTTACTGTCATCAATTATTTCCTCGGCATCAGCATCAGGATAAAATATAATATGCTCATCACGCTGATAAGACCTACGGATCCCCAGGCGATGATATTGAAAGTACGACTATTGGTGTAATCACCCATCAGGCGTTTCTTATTCACCAGCAGCACGATGAAGACAATGATGATCGGCACCAGTACGCCATTGATCACCTGCGAGATGAGAATCAACTGGAAGAGTAGTTCTTTCGGGGTTATCAGCACGATGGCCGATCCCACTACAATCATAACGGTGAGCATACCGAAGAACATCGGTGCTTCGCGGAAACGTTTATCCAGTCCACGCTCCCAGCCAAACGCCTCGGTCACGGCATAGCAGGTGGTCAACGGCACTGCCGCCGCCCCGAGGACACTGGCACCGAATAGCCCGGCCCCAAAGAGCATCGGCGCGGCACCATGTACCAGATTACGCAACGCCTCTGCAGCTTCCCCGGCACCAGCAAACTGCGGAGTGCCGAATCCCTGATTTAGTACCGCAGAGGTGACAATGATGAAGAAGGCGATGACATTGGCTGAGATAGCACCACTTATGACGTCAAATCGGCGCAGGCTCAGGTCCTGTTTGCGTTCGCCCTTGTCCACTACCGATGCCTGCAAGTAGAAGGTCATCCATGGTGCAATGGTGGTGCCAATCAGCCCGATAGCCACCTGCAGATAAGTGACATCGTAGTTGCCCACCCACTTCATCGAGGGCACCAGCATGGTGTTAAATACATCCGGCCAGACGGGATTAACCGTGAAAGCTGCAATAGGATAGGCGAGGAAAAGACCGGCAAAGAGCAACAGTCCCTTCTCTACGATGATATAGCTCCCTTTTACCAGCAACAACCAGAGAGCGACAGCGAATATCGGCACACTCAGGAAGACCGGTACCCCGAACATCCCCAGTGATACCGCGACACCGGCGAAGTCTGCGGTGGCGGAGACGAAGTTGGCGAAGGACATCGCCACCATGGCGAAGACCGTCCAGCGTACCCCGTAATTCTCCCGGATAAGGTCAGACAACCCCTTACCAGTCACCGCGCCCATGCGCGCGCACATCTCCAGCACGGCGACGAGGGGGAAAGTGATGATAAATAGCAGCCAGAGGAGGCTATACTTGTAGGCACCACCGGCTTGCGCGTAGGTGGCAATTCCACCTGCGTCATTGCCAGCACTAGCAGCGAGTAAGCCAGGGCCGAGGACAGCCAGATATGCCAGCCAGCGTGCTCGTCGTTTCTTCACCATCATCCATCTTTCCCTCCACGGTGAGCCCCACGCAGCTGCGCTTACGGACTGACATTTCTATATAATACTAATTCCCCGTCAGCAACTATTGTTCCTTCCCAGTTCGTCCAGCAATTTCCCCACTTCATCACGGGCGAGTAATGTCTGCTTCATATCAGGGGTGAAGGTCACCTGCAACGCCATGCCGGGCTTTACTCCCTCGGGGAGCCAACTGACGGGTACGCGGACTACGACAGCGCCGTCATCGCCCAGTAACAACCGCGCGACACCTTCGTCTATGGCATCAATAAATGCGCTTATGGTCGACATCGCGTACATGGGTGATAACCTTCCTGAATAGCTTCATCACGAGTGCCGAATGTTACCCTGTTTTGCGACGCAGGCAATGAAGCACAAGTGGGACGATGAAAAGTCTTGCTGTTCTTGTTGCCGATATATGCCGCACCTATTTCTGCCGACGGCACCACAACAGGGGCACTAGCAATCGATGAAGAATTTGGGGAAGAGATATTGACGGTATTACCGTCCGTCTCTACCACCACCGTACCTTCTATGGAAGTGCGGTGTATCTCCGCGCCGGCCTTCTCCAGCGCCGATATCGCCTCAATATGCGGATGTCCGTAATCATTCACCGCTGCGCAGGAGATAATAGCATATTTCGGGTGAATCGCCCGCGCGAAAGTATCATCGGTGCCATTGCGAGACCCGTGATGTGCTACCTTCAGCACCGTACTAGCCGCCCAATGGCCGACGCTGGCACGTTCCGCATTCTCCATATCACCGGTAAGCAGGTAGCTGATATTCCCGTAGGTCAGCCGGAGCACCAGGCTGTTGTCATTTACATTATCCACAAAACGCACTGGGGCCAGTACTTCGGTGCGTGCAGTGCCGAATTGTGCGGTATATCCGGCACCAACTTTCTCGAAAGGGATATTCTTATCTTTGATCAACATCAGATAGTTGCGTTGAATCGGTGAACCGTGATTGAATCCGCTATCCCACACCTTCGCCACCTTCACCGCATTTAATACAGACGACATACCGCCGATGTGATCCTCATGCGGGTGCGTGCCCGCCAGCACGTCGATATTCCCCACCCCACGTGCCCGCAGATAATTCACCACCGTGCCACCGTGGTCACTGGTGCCGGCATCCACCAGCATCGTCTGCCCATTGGGGAACTGCACCAGAATACTATCCCCCTGCCCCACATCAATCACGCTCATCACCATCTTACCTGTTGTAACAGGTGCAGGTGCAGCAGGAGTCGTCTCATTCCCTGGTACAGGAACATCTGGAGCAGTAGTCACAGTGGTATTTGGCGGAGGTGCAGGCGTTTTCTTGATTTTGACGACCTGCTGCGTGAGCCTGCCGATGAGAAATAGCAGCAGCAGGATTACCACGAGGATGGTGCCGTATATTGATGTTCTTATCGCTCTATTCATATCACTAACCCTGTCGTTAATTTCAATATCTGTCGGCGTTATCCTCTATTCACGGTGGGTTTTACATTCGATGGACAATAGATTAATCGTTTGTTACAATAGTTGCAAAGGAGGTGTCGACATGGATTTACGCGTTACCTTGCTTTTCTTTGGCTTGCTACTGCTTTGCCCACTGACCTCTCACGCATATGAGGTTATCGTTAACGATGGTGGCGCTATCAGTCCAGCAGTTGTCATTGAAACCGACGAAAACCTGGATATCCCGCGTGGAAATGTCGCCTATTTTATGCTGGGATGTGGCAGCATGGACCTTGCCGAGTTAAATGGTCGCCTGCGCGCCAATGGCTATAGCACGTTCTATTCTGATAGTGTATCCTTCGGCTTTGGAGGACAAAAAATTACCAATTCAGGCGTCTTGCTTGACGGCGTATTCTTCGCCAATTCCCAGCAGGGGCACGCATATGTAGCGGGTGATCGTTACGAAACCCGGCTATCTGGTGGAGCACTGGTGGGGAATATCGGATTTCTGCTGGTTGATAACAAGAATATTCGTATCTACCCAATGGTAGGTGTCAGCATCAATACGCTCAGACTCGACATCAATTCAAGCTATTACAGTGATTTTGATTACGTGTTAACAGACCCGAACTACGGAACCACGCTTTCTCGCGTAGGAATCAGCACTGCGGTAAGTATAGGGGTAGATCTGCGCCTGAATGCAGACAGAAATCTGCGCAGTGATATGATGGGGTTCCGTCTGGGATATGCATTCCCCTCTGCAGCAGACCGATGGCAATATAATGATACTGATTCCATCACTAATGGTCCTAATTCTGTAGGGTTGAAGGGGCCGTATTTCTTCGTCACTTACAGCCCCAAATGCTGGAATCACTGATTACATTCGTTTGATACGGGCGATGCGCTCGTCAATCGGCGGGTGCGTGCTGAACATATTATTCAACCAGCTCTTATGCTCCAGCAGCGGATTGGAGATATAGAGTTGGGCGGTGGCCTTATTTGCTACAGCTAGCGGTTCCGTATCGGCAGAGATCGCCGCTAAAGCTCCGGCCAGGCCATCCGGATAGCGCGTCAATTTCACCGCGTTGGCGTCGGCCAGATATTCACGATTACGCGAAATTGCCAGTTGCATCAGCGTGGCGATGATCGGCGCCAGGATGATAGCAATTATCGCTATGATAATCATCACCGGGTTGCGACTTCCACCGCTGTTATTATCTTCCCGATCATCACCACCAATACCACCGAAAAACATCGCACGCATCGCCCAGTCGCCCAGCAGCACTATCACCCCCACCATCACTGCGGCTACGGTCGACAGCAAAATATCTCGATTGGCTACGTGACTAAGCTCGTGCGCCAGCACACCCTCCAACTGATAGCGATCCAGCTTCTTCAGCAGTCCGGTAGTCACCGCAACGGCGGCATGTTGCGGATCACGCCCGGTCGCGAAGGCGTTGGGGGCGGGGTCGAAGATAACGAATGCGCGTGGCACTGCTGGAAGTCCGGCTGCAAGAGTCAGACCCTCCAGGGTATTCACCAGATGCGGGTACTCTTCTTTCGTCGCCGGATAAGCCTGCGACATGGTGAGAACCAACTGATCCGAGTAGTAATAGCTATAATAGCTCATGAAGAATGAAATCACCGCCGCCACCGCCGCCATAATATAGGCCACTGTACCGGAATTGAGCACAACACCGATGGCGTACACCATGCCGATGAGCACGAGGCTGAAACATATCATCAACATGAACGTCCCGCGCTTGTTGTGCGCTATCTGATCCTCAAAAAGCCAGGGGGATTCCAGTTTCGCGGGTGGGGTGTACCCTCCGGTGCTATCAATCTGTCGGTCATTATACGGCATTGAACATCCTTGCTATTGTTTTCCACCCAGCCAGTTCATGATAGGATTGGCGGCGTCTGGGACAAATATCGCTATTCCCATACCGACGACGATGAGCAGCAGCAGCAGCGCTTTGCCCAGATCCTGCCCTACCAGGCTGCCCAGTTGCGTCGGTTCCTTGGAGAGATAAGCGCTGGCGGCGTAGAACTCATCGCCGATAAGCGTATAATCGCAGGTGACGACGAAGAACGGCGTCTGCAGCAGATCCGGCGTACCCGCTACCTGGATTGCCCCCACCGCCTGCCCGTTCTCCGCCAGGATGAGCGACTCGGCGTAGAACTGCCCAAAGAGGAAAGAGGCCCCCGGCTTATTGCGATGCATGATACCGGTGACACCGGCGGCATAGGCAAATTGCCGGTCGGAGAGGAAACGCACATCTTCTTCTCGATAACGTTCCGGCACGCCCTCCGACGCATAGACCTCCCGCAGCACCTGCTCGGTTATTGGCATCATCGACTGATCACACACCGGCACGATGAAGCGCGTGCCGTAACGGGCGGCAAAGTGCGCGATATGACTGCCTATAGCCAGCGCCTGCAGACTGATAATACTTAGACCAGCCAGACCGCTGCTGAAGATGATAGGCCGACCCATCTCAGTAGCACGACCAACAGCTTCATCAATGGCATTAAGCCCGGCGATACGGCGGATGAAAGGCAGGCGCCCCATCAATGCCGTCACAATTGTAACCACAATAACAACGGCAATCGTCGCCAGTAGTGTGGTGATGAACATGTTGGTATGTTCCAGCGACTGGCCATTAAATGATGCAGGATCCTCCCATTTCATGAAGACAATAAGGAAAGAGAAAGCAGTGATGAAGAACACACCTGTGAGAAAAAGCAGCAATTCTAAGGGCCACTTGGCAAAACGTTCAATCAGACGTCCGGTATTGGGCGCGGATCCTCCGCCCGGAGTGTCAGCAGGGGTTAGTTTCGCCCCGCACGCCGGACATGATAGAATCGTATGTGATACCTCTGAGCCACATTCCGGGCATACTGGTTTTATCTGATAATCGGACATTCGCGTCACCTCATTTTCCTTCTGGTGATTCAGTCCCTATTTTCTTCTACATCAACCGTGGTTTCTCCTGTTTTTTGCGCTTCCAATTCTTCAATGCGAATGATCAGGCGCTCGACAAATGCCCGATTTGCCAGCAAGTCGGCATATTTCTCCAGGCGCATCGGTGAAATGAAGCTCCCAAACAATGGCGTGGAGGCGATCGCCGCTTGCCCGGTGATGAATCCAATCGGTTTCATCGTCTCAAAGAAGAGGATCGCCGGTGCGGTCATCTTTTCCTTCACCAGGCGCTGAGCCAACTCTTCCAGTGTAGCATTCTCATCATCAACTGGTAAATCACGTACCACTTTCAGCCAATTATTCAACAAATTCTTCCTCCGTATATTCGGCACCCGCCTGTTGCAACCATTCACGGATCAATACCAGTGTCTCGCCACTGTCCGGCATACGCAGCAATACCCCACGGTATGATTCCAGCGGGCTTTTCACGGATAATGGCGTCAGCTTTATCGCATGCAGGGAGATCATCAACCGGCGCACGCGCTTCCACGGTATCACCCGGTGATTGCCGAAGTAACGAAGGTGCGCCCCTTTTTCATCCAATGTGTACGTCACCGGCAAGAGAAATTCCGCGGCAGAGGCGAATAGTAACACCGCTGCGAGTATTGTGACTGCCGGTTCCGATCTCATAACCACCACTCCAGCAATGGCAGTGATAATGATTACAATTACAACAAGCGCGCGCAATGGGCGACGCGCCGCCAGGTGAACTGTCCAAGTGACGGGTTCGGGCATTATTTCTTCTCCTGTTTTACCACTGCCGGCCTATCCTTCAACAGAGCGAAACGGAATCCACGCGCCTCCAGGCGGGCGAGTAGCTCCGGCAGCGCCTGTGCCGTCTGAGGTACCACGTGAAGCAGGATGATAGAATTGGGGCGTGCGTCGATGGCGATATTATCAATTATCACCTCTGGATGGCCCTTCTGTTCATAATCACCACAGCTCACCGTCCACATCGCCGTCTGTTTGCCCATGCCGGTAATAATACTGTCGACTGATTTTGAATGCGCTCCGAAAGGTGGGCGGACAAATGAAGTCTTCTGCCCGGTCTGCGCCATTATCAGATCATCCGTGCGCTGTATCTCCTGTCTCACCTGGGCACCACTGATTTTGTTCAGATTCGCATGTGACCAGGTGTGGTTCTCCACTTCCTGACCGGCAGCCACCAGCTCTGCCGCCGCTTTAGGGTAGACTTTCATATATCGCCCGACAAGGAACCAGGTCGCCGGGCAGTTATGCGCCTGCAAAATCGGCAATACCGTCTGCTGAAATTTCGGCTCCGGCCCATCATCAATGGTGATATATACCACCGGTTTGCTCATATCATCAGCATTATGGGGTACCGGCGTAGCGATTGCTACACTGGAGGGCGTTTCGCTAATTCTGGCAGTCTTTTTTGAACAGGACGCAAGCAGAACGGGTGCTGTCCATACGATTAGCATGAGCAGAATTGGTGGTAAATCCCTTCGAATATTTATCCGCACTCTCATACCATACTTATACCAGCGAATATTCATACTGTCCAGCATATTCACCAATAACCAAAATGTAATATTTTCCCAACAACATAGAAACTATATGCACGTATGATATGGCAAGAAAAAAGTTAGAAGTTTTTCCGATTGAGGAACTTTTGCTGAAACTTTTTCCATACATGGGGAGTCTTATATAATAACAATGATACTCACATACATTGTTATTTGTCGTTTTAGTATGGAATAGACTATTTTAGGAGGATAAAAATATGGGAGATTTTTCCAGAAACAGATTGTGGACAGATGAGTCAGTAGTAAACGCAATCCGCATTGAGGCAGCCGCAGGATTAGCCCTCAACTACAGCAGTGTCAAAAAGCGGATTCCAGCACTGCTGCGTGCTGCAGAACGTGTATGCGGTGGATGGGCTGCTGCTGTAAATGCAGCGGGAATTGATTATGAGCAGATCCGACGTTATCGAAAATGGTCGAAAGAGCTGATCATCGAAAAAATTAAAGAACATCATGCCAATGGTGCCGATCTTAGCTGGCGCTATGTCTCCATGGAGCTTGACCGACCACTGGCGGCAGCGGTCACGCATGGTGGACGCTTCGATTCCTGGGGCGATGCCCTCTATGCTGCTGGCCTTAGCGTCGATGAGGTCGCCCGCTATCGTCACTGGACTCTTCCCAAGGCACAATCGAAACTCGCAGACATGATGGCAGAAGGCGTCATAATTCAACCACATCTAGCTGCCCTCGATAGTGGCCTGCTCTCCGCTCTCTATCGCCATGGAAATGGTTTTGCTGCAGAACGCGACAACGTTCTACATATGCACCAGAATAATAGATCGAGATCTAGAGTCGTAGAGTTCGGCTGATCCTTACCTGCAAATTTGTAGATCAAGCAGTACTCCCCCTTGGTACTGCTTGATCTACAAAATGTTCTTCACTCCCCTTCCCCCTTCACAACATACCTGTTAAGCCTTATAATGCGAAGAGATATTCATTCGTACAGGAGATATCCATGATTCGTATTGGCCAGCGTGAAATTGATGCCGTCGCACGTGTTATCAATGGCGGAAAGCTCTTTCGTTATACTTTTTCTGCGGATATACCCAGCGAAACGCAGGTTTTCGAGCGCGAATGGGCAGAAAAGATGGGGACAAAATATTGCCTTTCCGTCTCCAGTGGTACCGCCGCCCTTATCAGTGCTCTGGCTGGATGTGGCATTGGCCCCGGTGATGAAGTGATTCTCCCCGGCTACACCTTCATCAGTTCGGCAAATGCCATCCTCGCCGTCGGTGCCATACCTGTATTAGCTGATATTGATGATGCAATGATGCTGGACCCAAAATCAGTTGAGTCACTCATCGGCCCACGCACCAAAGCAATCATGCCTGTGCATATGCTGGGAATACCAGCAGATATGGATGGTATCATGGACGTGGCCAACCGGCATAACCTGCTCGTCATTGAGGATGCCTGCCAGGCAGATGGCGCGTCATACAAGGGGAGACGACTGGGAAGTATCGGCACGGCAGGCTGCTATAGTTTTAACTACTTCAAGATCATGACCTGCGGTGAAGGTGGAGCCTTCGTCACCAATGATTATGACCTGTATTCCAAAGCCTCCATGATGCACGACGGCGGCATTGCCTTTTGGCCCCATCCGGGCAAGGAGACTTCACCGATCTTTATCGGTCTGGAATTCCGCATGAATAACATCCTCGCGGCAATTCTGCGCGAACAGGCAGAGCAACTGGACGGCTGGATATACGATGGCAGAGCAATCAAGGCGCGTATTACTGAAGAGCTAAAGGGAACTATCACCCCAATCCCCAGCCATGATACCGATGGCGAATGTGGTATCTCTCTGGGATTCCGCTATGATACCGAGGAAGAAGCAGTGGCGGTAATGGAGGCACTGGCGGCGGCAAATGTCTCCCATATGCGGCCTTTTGATACCGACCGCCACGTCTATGCTAACTGGGAGCCGATCATCAACCATCGGGTGATGCACTGCAATGCATTGAATCCCTTCAATAACCCGGCAAATGCCGAGTGTCGTACCGAATATACTGCTGATATGCTTCCGCATACGCTGGATTTAATGAAGCGCACACTGTTCCTCAATTTGAATCCATATATGGGCGAAGAAGCTATCGTAAAAATCATTACGACGCTGAAGGCCACGAAATAACTGCAACACTAATGATGTGAATCTGCGCCCGGTGTTTTAGCGACACAGGGCGCATTATCTTCACCAGAAAGAATGAATGAAAAGCTATATCATATACACCGACGGCTCTTGCAAAGGAAATCCCGGCACTGGCGCGGCAGCAATTGTAGTTTGTACGCCAGAAGGTGAGATTATCACAGAGTTTGTCAAAGCCTACCCCGACACGACCAACAATCGAATGGAGATGCAGGCAGCTATCGCAGCATTGAAAGTGGCGGCCTGTAGCGACCTTACTATCATCTCCGACAGCCAGTACGTCATCAAGGGAATTACTACCTGGGTGGAGGGGTGGCGCAAAAAAGACTGGATGACCAGCCAGCGCAAGCCAGTGGAGAATCGCGACCTCTGGGAAGAGATGGATGCACTGGCCCGGGCACATCAGGGGCCACTAGAGTGGAAATGGGTACGCGGACACCACGGCAGCCCAGGGAACGAACGCGCCGATACCCTGGCACAAACAGCCGCGGAGGAACTGGCTAAAGCTCGTTAATCACCGGGATCACCATCGGGCGACGTTTGGTGCGCTCGAAAACGAACTTGTTTAACGCGCTACGCACCGAAGTCTTCACGATATCTATATCTGTGGCCCCGTTCATCCTGATTTTGCTCACGGCATCGCGTATTACTTTCTTCGCGTCATCCAGCAGTTCCTCGGATTCGGCGGCAAAGATGAAACCACGCGTGACAATCTCGGGTTCACCAATAATTTCACCGGTCTGCTCATTCACGTTCACCACCGCGATAAACATACCATCTTCACTCAGGTGCAATCGGTCGCGGATTACCGCCGTACCGATATCGCCCACGCCCAGACCGTCGATCATCACTCGCCCGGCCTGCACTTTGCCGATAATCTTGGCACTCTGGCAGGTCAATTCCAGCACATCTCCGCTATGCATCAGCATCACGCGATCCGCCGGGTAGCCCATGGTACCAGCGAGTTTGCGATAGGCGACCATATGGCGGAATTCGCCATGCATCGGGACAGTGAAACGCGGGCAGGTGAGGGTGAGCATCATCTTCAGCTCTTCCTGGTTGCCATGCCCACTAACATGTATCTTGCCCTGGTAGATAACCTCGGCACCCTGGCGGAAGAGCTGGTTGATCGTGCGATAAACCAGGTCCTCGTTGCCGGGGATAGGCGTTGCGGACATCACCACCAGGTCACCCTGTCGGATTTTGATAAACTTATGCTCGCCAGCCGACATCAGGCGCAGGGCCGAGAGCGGCTCGCCTTGCGACCCGGTAGTCAACACCACAATTTCATCATCGTCAAGCTTGGTCAGATCTTTCGGCTCTACCAAGATATCGGGGGATGGCAATTTCACAAAGCCCAGGTCGCGCGCGATCTCCATATTACCGACCATACTCCGCCCCATCACGCACACGCGACGGTCATAGGCATGGGCAACATTAAGGATTTCCTGCATACGTGAGATATTGGAAGCGAAAGTGGCGATAATAATACGGCCTTCTGCGTCAGCAAATATCTCATCAAAAGAGTCAGCTACCACGCGCTCGGTGGTCACCCAGCCCGGCTTCTCCACATTGGTGACATCCACCATCAACGCCAACATGCGCGGGCAAGCGGCACTGGCCAGCTTGCCTACCTCGGTGCGCTGCCCGGAGAGCGGTGTCTGGTCGATCTTGAAGTCGCCACTATGGACAATACGCCCAGCAGGGGTGTCAATGATCATGCCCACGGCGTCCGGAATAGAATGCGTCACGCGGAAGAAGGTGATGGTGAACGGCCCCAGTACCAGCGGCTCCTGGTCGGGATCGATTAAATTCAGCGTAGTCTTCTTCAGGTAAGTATGCTCGCTCAGCTTGTTACGCAACAAACCAAGTGTCAGCTTGGTGCCCCATACCGGCACATTCAGTTCATTCAGCACCCAGGGCAATGCGCCGATGTGGTCTTCATGCCCGTGGGTGAGCAGGATACCATGTACTTTATCGGCATTTTCCAGCAGATAGGTAATGTCGGGGATCACCAGATCGATACCGAGCATCTCCTGCTCCGGGAAAAGGAGTCCGGCATCTATGACAATGATCTCGCCGCCATACTCGTAGGCGAACATGTTTTTCCCGATTTCGCCTATGCCACCAAGTGGAATAAAGCGTAGTGCATCTGGGTTAAGGGTAAGAGTCGAAGACGGCTCAACCTGACTATCAGGCAACTCAGTGTAAGTGGAACGCAAATTTCTACCTCATCATGTATATTCAATCACGTACATTATACCGTATCTCTCGGTTTGTGGCGAATATGTAGATGCTGTAGCTACTTTGCCTCTGGGATGTTGCCCAGCGCTCAAAACAAATGCTGCTTATCCTGCTTTTCTGCCACAGCTTGTTCCGCGGCTGCTTTTTCTGCCGCATCTTTCTCCGCCTTCTCAACTTCCTGGCCCACGTGGAGAGCGATGCGCGTTTCAATCTTCTTCACTAACTGGTCATACAGACGTCTGGCAATCGCCTCATTCTTATCATCACCTACCAGTTGATTGTTGATGATTAAACGATAAAACGCCGACTGGGTTTTATTCTCATAAATATCGGTGTCAACAGCTAACATCTTCATCAACTGTATTTCTTTGTTATCTCTGGTACGTGACTTCAAGGTCAGGTATTCAGGATTCCGTGCACCTTCATTGAGAATTATCTCCCATTCAAGTTCCGGGATATCCAGCAACTCGCTGTACTCACCACCACCGAAGATAGAACTAAAAAAACCACCTATTCCCATATACCATCCTCAATATTTATGCGCCAGCATTAGAAAATCAAAACGTCGGCGTAATCGGAATAACACTCACCATCGGATTTCTAAAAGCAATCTTTGTACTGAACGAGCTTGATTCGGTATGCGACTTCTCCTGCCCGACTTCCGTCATAGAAACTGAGTCAATGCCGTAAATGTGGTAGGTGTCCTTGCCTATATAGTTTAATTTCAACTGCGTGACATTTTTCGCTATCAATTTCAATGCGGTCGTGGTCGTGGCTCCAGTTGTAGCATTCTCATTAAATGTCCGCAGCCACAGATATGATCCCGTGGCATTATTTGCTCCGGTCTCATTTGACAAGTAGTATTTATCGACATCCAGGTACGAGGTAGCATTTATAATCGCGTTACTTTTTACCATTAAAGGTATGTAGTTCGCCATCACCCCCTGCGCATCCGGCGCCTGTTGTGGTGGGTATATTATAATCCATGCCTGATTGGCATCTGTACTAAGAGGTGCGTTTACATATGCAGCCGAGCGTATATCACTGGTGATGCGAGCAAGAGCCGTATACGCCGGCGGGAAAGACTGTGCCTGGGCACTATTTCGCCGCCAAATGCGCATATAGATAATAAAAAATGCGATGAGTACTACCGATATCAGTGCCATTATTGTCGTGGATATCAATACTTCCATCAATGTTATCCCACGTCGATATCTATTTTTTCCTGTTATTGCTAACATCATTACTCCTAGAGCTTATCTCGGTCACTCATGAGTGTTGTCAGTGTGACATTATTGACTTTGCCTTTCGCCCCCACCCACGTCACCGTCACCACCACCTGTAACATCATATTAGTGCGTAAATTAGCTGCATCATTATAATATGATAAAGTGGTAACGAGGGTTCTGCTGTTATTTTTCAACAGTGGATTGGGATCAGTTTGCAATGCTGCAGTGCCATTCCATACCCCCACGTTATTTGTCCAGGTATAATTGGTGCTAGCCATAGTATTTACATAGCCGTCCTGGCGAACTTCTTCCAGGCGCCCCACCGCGAGGGAGGTAGCAATCGCCATATTCTGCGCCTTCTGGTTGGTAATAAAGGCCGCATTCATACATTGTGCCGCTGAGATAATACCTAACGCTAATATCGTTACAGCTACCAGTACCTCCACCAGCGTAACGCCAGAAATATAGCTCTTTCTTCTATGCATCATACATCATCCTCAGTATACTATTTGCCATGATATGATTGACAATGAGTCGGTCGATGGGAAGCCAGTTAACGGCCCTTCTGCCATACGCACGTCGTATTTATAGTTTTCATCGTAACCCTGGGTTGTCTTAGTACCATTAAAAGTACCGATGATTGCCGCTGTCTTAACAATACAACCGCCATTAATGGTACATGCTCCGCGTTTTTGCCCATCTATTTGCGCCTGGGTGGTAATTGATCCGCCACTAGAAGTACTTGTCGCCATTATGACTCCATCTACAGTAACATCATCTTTCATTGGTGTCCATTTCGCTGTTCCATCTGTAATAGATGCTCCGTTTGTTGTAGACCAACTTGACGGGACAGAAGTTCCTGACTTCCCCGCCTGAGTGCATACATAGTAATACCCGTTGAGGTTACTATTTGCCGTTCCTGGCCAAATTTTATCCCCTACAGCTCGTGTAGCGCTAGCAGCCCAGAATGGAGGCTTGGGGGGAGCAATAACAACCTGACTGCCTACCATTCCCAAGTACGGAACACGCAGATTCAACGGGTCGGTCAATTGTTTCGTCGCATCGACTTCATGTTGGTAGGTTAAATTATTAGTTATCGTAATGTTTTTAGATGCGCTGAAGTCGGTGGTCACTGTCCATGCGTTCGCATTTACGACCACATTATTATTCACATAATTATCCGCCAGAGTTCCTTCCAATGCAGCAATGCCTTTATCACTGAATAATACCCCGTTGAGCAAATCGGGATAAGATGAGGAAGAAGACCAGGTGCCGGCGTCCACCGTGGTTCCTGTCTTGGAGCGCTTGGAGGTGGTACCATTCACCAGATCCGAAGTGATCTCCGTTGTTCTATATTGCCAACTGCTACCAGAATAAACACTATGTTTAATGGTGATAACCTGCCGTCCTTGTGCGTCAACAGAAAAGAAAATCTGCGGAGGGTAATCATTGCCAGTGCTCCCGGGATCCTTACCGGTGACGATGTATATGCCTGATGGTGCCGTCCCAGTATACATGGGCATTTTAACGTCAGCATTAGCTTGAATTTTCGCAGTAGTAGAAGTGTCAGGAAATCCTGTGTCACTCCCCCAGGCGGATCCTTTCTGAAAAGACACATCCGTGGGGAATGAAATAGTGCGGTCATTGCCAATCCAAGCTGACTTACCACCAGCAAATATCTTCTGCCAGTTCGGATCTGTAGTTGGCGCTGATTGACCAGAGTAGTAGGTAATTGCCCCATTGACGGAAGAGACCGGCCCATTAAAAATCTAGTGTGCCGCAGCCGATGACCAACTGATCTGCAACTTATTGTTGGTATGGAAAGGACCATCAAAATGGCTGATGTCACTCACCCACCAGTTATTCCCTAACCCGGTATCCTCAAAATAACCATAGACTGAGAATGACTGATCAACGAACTCACCTACGATTTTGCGTTCAATGGCACTTCCGCCTCGCAAAGCCTGCGTGTCTTTGCCGGTTGCATATACGCGATGATTTTTCGCTACCGGATTATAAGGATTTGAAACGTGTACCAATCTGGCATTTAATATCCCACCCCCTAACGAAAGATTAACCGGGTAAAGTACGTCAGTGAGGATATTTTTGGTGTTCTGGAAACGGTGATGTGCCTCTGCCAGGTCAAGTGCCCCTTCCGCCAAAGCGAGTGATTGTGCGGAGAGGTACCCTTTATTAGCCTGTATCAGGCTGGCGGAGGCAGCGCGTATACTTGCCAATCCTAACAGCGACAATATCACCATGGTGACCATCGCCAGTAGGAACACGTATCCGCGTACCTTATCTTTCTTAAATGCTTCTTTTGCTTCCTTCATAATCATTACCGCTCCATAACCAGTATACAACATCAATTGTAATAATGTGCGTGATGTTCTCACATCATCTGGTATTATTCCATAAATACCCAAGTTGTATGCATAATATATTCGCGCATTGTTGGTATTTTCCTTCTCTTATACCAAATATTGATTAATTCTTAAAGTTACTGGACGCTCTGGCCCGAGTAAACTATAATGTCAGCGTTATGATTAGTATATCAATAGCACCAGCAGTATACGGAAATAATCTACATGCCACACTTTTCTCTGCCGCTGGAAACGACAAAGGGGCTATATTACTCATCACACCTTTCTTCGAGGAGAAGCGCTGTACGCATCGTGCACTATTCACCTGTGCACAAAGCCTGGCAAATGCTGGATACACCACCCTTATCCCCGATCTTACCGGCACCGGGAATAGTGCGGGTGATTTGGTAGAGATTTCCCTTGAACACTGGCATAATGATTTACGGGCTGCAACAGCGGTATTGCCAGCGGGACTCCCCATAACCATCATCGGCTGCCGTGCCGGGGCGCTGCTGGCTGTTGACCTGCTGCACGAATCAACCCAGATAGATCGCATGATACTCTGGCACCCGGTGACCGCGGGGAAATCGTACCTGCGCGAGACTGTTCTCCGTCGGATGAGTCAGAACTCAATTGTCGGCGGTGAGAAGCCGCAGGTGGGCGAGTTTGAAATTGAGGGGCAACTGCTCTCGCCCGAGCTATACCTGGGGATGCAAGCGCTGAAAATGCCGGAAAAACCGCCGCACAGTAACATGAGACTGCTGCAATGTTCCTTCAGCGAGAAGATACTGGGAGAATATGCTCGCCTCGGTGAACGCTGGGACGATTCACTCACTATCAACACGATAATCAGTAAGCCTTTCTGGCAACCCCACACACCTTATGCTTATGCCGACCTGGCGACCGCATTATTGGATGAGGTAACCGCATGAGTGAAATGGCTGTAATGATTCCGCATAACGACGGCTGGCTGGCTGCCGACCTGAACCTGGGCAACGACCATGCAGTGATTTTCCTCCCCGGCTGGAGTGGTACCCGGTATGGGCCACAGCGTATTCTCCTGCAGGCGGCACGAAATGCTGCCACAAGTGGGTTCACAACTCTCCGCCTGGACTACCACGGGCGCGGTGATAGCAGCGATATCACCGAAGTTACCCTTGATGGTATGATCACTGATGCAATTACAGCAATAACATGGCTTCGTACCGAGCATAATATTGCCAAAATTTCGCTGGTGGGGCTTTGCTCCGGCGGGAATGTTGCACTAGGCGTGGCTTCGTTGGATAAGAGCGTGTCAAAGGTCGTTTGTTGGTCGCTGCTGCCCTTCATGGAAGATAAAAAGCAGATCGCAAAACAGGGAACACCGCGCAAAGCGATGTTGGTGCAATATCTACGGAAGATATTCCGTCTGCAAACCTGGCAGAAGCTCTTCCATGGTGAGCTGAATATGAAGGGTGCGCAGGAGTCATTGGTAAAAGACAAAGAAGGCGATGCGGATGAAAAAACGCGGAAGACATCGAAACGCACGATAATGCGAGAATTAATCGGATTCGCGGGCAGTGTGTATCTGTTATATGGCAGCCGTGACCCGGAATCGGCCGGATCGCGCACTTTCTTCACCTCATGGTTTCACCAGCATAACATCAACAATGTGGAGCGTACTATCGAAGGTGCCCCGCATAATTTCTACACCGCACTGTGGACTGCAGAAGTGGCAGCACAAACAGCTCGATGGCTGGCAGAGTGATAATTCTCCTTTCAACCGCTTTTCTACAACTTGCAGACTTATTCCAGAACAATTATAATTAATTTCGTACTGGCGTGTGTTATTTACGTCAGCTTTTTTGGGAGGCCCTTTTAGATGCCCACGTATGAGTACGAATGTGTAAAATGTCACCATCGGTTTGACACCCGCCACGGAATTGATGAGAAACCGGAATTGAGCTGTCCTGAGTGTGAATGTGCGGTGAAGAAAGTGTTTTCCGCCAATGGAATTATCTTCAAAGGTTCCGGCTGGTATGTAACCGACAGTGCCAGCAAACCAGCAACTGCAGAGAAATAGCTCAACTTAAAAGAGACGGCCTGTACGGAATGTACAGGCCGCCTGCCATTACTAATATATCCGCTAAAATGCCGGGAGCCTGGTATAATTAACGCGATTCACCGGCACTTCGCGCTTTACTTCACTCACGTTATCGTGGTTAAACTCCTGCACAATCACTTCAACAAGCATATCGACTATGTGCGGGTCAAGCTGGATCCCCGCTTCTTTACGTACTTCTTCCAGTGCCTCAGCATGTGATATTGGAAAAGCAGATGCATACGCAATGTGATCATATCGATCAACCACAGCCACTATTCGTGCTACTACCGGGATATTGGTACCTTCCAATCCTTCTGGATATCCACTTCCATCCCAATTCTCATGGTGTGAGAAGATTATTGGCATGCAATTTCGCAGGAATTCCACCGGCTCAACTATACTTCTGCCGATTATGGGATGCATCTCCATCAGCATCTGCTCACTAACAGAATAATTCCCCGGCTTAGTGAACAAATTCTCATCCAGACCGATCTTACCAATATCATGCAGCATCGCGCCAAATTCCAGCGTCTGCATCTCCGCCGCGGAGAGTTGGAGAGCATGCCCCATCTTCATGGCGATATCGGTTACACGCTCTGAATGCCCCAGCGTCACCGGGTCTCGCGCTTCAATTGCCCGCGTCAGGGCACGTACCGTCTCCAGGTAATTCTTCTGAATAGAGTCATAAAGCCTGGCATTCTTGATGGCGATAGCAGCTTGTTCGGCAAATGCTCGTCCCACCCTGCGGTCTCTACTGGAGAATCCCTGGAACCGTTTTCGATACAGGTTCAGTAAGCCGATCACTTCATCATCAACTTTTAACGGGAGACTAAGAACAGAGATAATACCTTCTGCCAGCATGCGATCGCGATAGGGTAACTCCTGCTGTGATACTTTCCTTACATCGACGATGCAAACTTCTTCGCCGCGTAGCGATCGGCGCATATTGGCACTTTGATGTAACAGCATCGGCCCCTTGGCGATATAAGCATCGCTTAGTCCACACGTCTCGCCGTATACCATCTCATTGCCGTCATTAATCACTAATCTAATTGCGCACGCGTCTGCACTGGTCAACTCTACTGAAAGTTTTGTAATTGCCTGCTGTGTCTTCTCCAAGTCAAGCGAGCTGTTAATCGAGCGATTAATCTCCTGCAAAGAATGCCACTCGCGGGCATCATCCTGCAAACGGGAAGCTAGCAGGCCAGCCAGATATGCCAGCAATAAAAAGAATGCACCTTCAATACCAACACTGTACCACCAGCCATCTATCGTCGTCGTATGGCTGGTAGAATTCAGACATATCGTGGCTATTAACGCGGTTATTACCCCACCAACACGTCGCAGACTAATAGCGGCAATCAAAATCGGGATATAGAAGAGATTCGACAATGCTATTGTGTGTACATCTACTTGGCCATCCGGCGCTTTCAGATGCAGCAGGAAAGTCACCAGCACCAATAGTGCTGCCACCATGAATTTTATATAGTTTTTCCCAAGCCATTTGAACACAAATTTATTTCCTGATTACTGGAATACTAAGGACTGCACTACGCATCTTATCATTCACACAACTGCATGCTGCTGTTTTCGCCAGGCGCAAGTATTGTCGGATTATCATCCGCACATCCGCGCCACATTCTTCCATAATATCTGTAACTTCACTCTCATCCAGTGGCGCAGTAGTTATACCTGCCGCCCAATTGCATACTATGGACAGCGAGGCATAGCAGATTCCCACTTCGCGCGCCAGCACTACTTCCGGCACACTTGTCATGCCTACCAGGTTCGCGCCCAACATCGTCAGCATACGAATCTCCGCCGGTGTTTCAAACCGCGGGCCTTCCATACAAGAATATATACCATCTTTAGCTACAGATAATCCAATATCCGCAGCCGCTGAGATTAAGGTTTGAATAAGATTGGGACAATATGGGGTTGATACGTCAACATGATGCACCGGCATATTATCACCGGCGAAAAATGTACTGGGACGATTGCGGGTGAAATCGAGAAAATCAGAGAGTGCTACAAAAGAGCGCGGAGGGAAATGGGCATCCATACTGCCCACCGCCTGGGTGGCAATAATCTGGTTTACTCCTAATGAAGCCAACGCCCAGATATTTCCTCGATAATTAACCTCATGAGGTGCCAGATGATGCTTTTCCCCATGGCGAGGGATAAAAACGACATCCCTGTCCTCGAGAACCTGTCTTACGACCTTCACTTCACCGAAAGGAGTCGAGATTAACTCTTGCACGCCACCATCAGCGAGTGAATATACACCAGTCCCTCCGATAATCGCAATCGAGATTTGCGCACCTTTTGCTACAATATCAGCTTCCATATTATGATTAATAATAGCCCTATTCTAGTCAAATGTCCAGTAATTTGTATGCCCAACAACAGGAAACTATCATAAAAACGGAGTATTATATAAATCCGTCTCCGAAATACTGTTCACCTTCATCCTCGCTTTGGCCAGGAAAGAAAGCATGTTCATCCATAATTTCACCATCCACAAAAAGGGGGGCGCCAACTCGTACCAGCAGCGCAATAGCATCACTCGGTCGGGCATCGATTAATTCTTCACCCCCAGGTACAGTGATGTATAGCGTTGCATAGTAAGTCCCGTTTACCATGTTATCAATGACGACCTTCTCCAGCTTAGCATGCCGTTTCTCTAATACTGCTTGCATCAGATCATGACATAGCGGACGTCGGGGGAAAAACTGGTTCAAGGATGGAGATATTCGTATCATGATCGACGCTGCTTCGCACATCCCAATGGCAATCGACAACAACCGCTCCTGCTCATCGCGCAGGAGGATATAATCGTGACCTTGTTCGTCACGGACTAATTGCCAAACTTCAACTGGGATAACGGCCACTACAACGCTCCATATCCTTTATGCTAATTCCACGCCAGCATTCTGCAAGGCATCAATTATACGCTGGCGGATCTCATTCTCCACCTCTCCCACAAATTTCACCGGTGCCCATACTATCAGGCGCAAGGTAGTTTTGGCAGCATCCATTCCAATGATATTCACTTCTGGTGGTCTTGCGGTAATAGATTTTTCTTTCGCAATTTTCAATGCCAGTTCTCGCATTGCATTCATAGCCGTATCTATTGAAGATTCTCTTTTAATACTCACTTCAATCAACCGACGAATATCTCTGCGTGAGGCGTTGAATACCTGCGAGATATCTCCATTGGCGATGGTATATATACGTCCATCCTCATCACATAGCTGTGTTACCCGTAAACCCATCTCCTGCACCGTACCGGTGACACTGCCGATGGTGACATAATCACCCACGTCAAATTGCCCTTCCCCCAGGATAAACAGGCCGGTGATAATATCACGAACCAATTTCTGTGCACCAAAACCTACTGCCAACCCTAACACCGAGGCTGCCCCGATCAGCGGTGCCAGGCCCGCCCAGGTTATTCCAATGGTGAAAAGCATAAGGATAAAGGTGACGAAATAGACAGTGTAGGTAATAGCCGAGAAAAGCAACGTCTCTAAAGTGCCTAACCGACGCAGTTCCTTACCGGTTGCCGCTTCCGCAGAGCGCAGACCAAGGTGAATGAAGTGTTTGATTATTCCTATCACCAGTTGTGCAAGTAACATCAGTAAGCACACCACTATCAGGCGTGCAACTAATGCGATAAGCAGGTTGGCCTCTATCAGGTTCCCCACCTTACCAACTCGATAAAGACTTAACCAGAATGCTGGATCCATAATCATTTGTGGTGTCATCTGTCCCATCCTCTCACTTGTCTATATTTTGTAATTCTCCGCATACACCATTCATCCCTGCCATAAAAGCAACCAACAGGTCACGCAACGAAATATTTGCCATTATTCGCATATTTCTTTCAAATTGAAGCGCTAATGTTACCGCAATATGAGGATTTTATGGTATAAATATTGTCATGCAGGCAAAGAAAGCGTCAGCGACACAATCTGTCATCTCTGTGGTGGCTTTACCGCACGACAGTAACCAGTATGGTTACGTCTACGGAGGCACGGTGATGGGCCTGGTGGATCAGGCCGCCTATGCGGCTGCGATACGCCATGCGCGAATGCCTGTGGTCACGGTCTGCGTGGATCACCTCACCTTTCTAAAGCATATCCACATCGGTGATATCATTACCGTACGCGCCTCCGTCAACTATGTCGGCCATACCTCAATGGAAGTCGGCGTACGGGTAGAGACAGAGCGGATGACAACGGGAGTAGTAGAGCATGTGGGAAGCGCCTATCTCACTATGGTAGCCCTGGGTGAGGACGGAAAACCCGCATCTGTCAGTCCACTAATTGTCGAAACTGAAGATGAAATTCGTCGACAAAATGAGGCGCAGGAGCGACGTGCCTATCAGCTCTCACTGGTGGGAAAGAATTCCGGAACAAAACCATGAGTGAATCACCTTCTCCATGCGATGGATGTACATTTTGCGCCTCCAGATGCACTGACGGGATCATGATCTCCGAGCTGGAATTCACACGCATTGTAGAAGTACTGCGCGAGTTACCGCTCCGAGAAGTTCACCGAGTGCTGGAGCAATCGAAAAAGCGCGTCTGGTTTGAGGAGATCACCTATACTGCCTGTCTTTTCCTCGACAATGAAACCGACCGATGCCTGATATACTCGGTACGTCCGCTGATTTGCCGGCTCTTCGGGCGCGTTAAACATCTCCCCTGCCCTATCAATAAATGTCCGGCGGATATAGACGCACGAGAGATACTAAAAAGCTACACTGAACTACCGCTACATACTTTCCAACAATGGATGTGTCTGCATCATATGTTTAACTTCGAGGATCTGCTGGGGATAAAGGTGAAGCCCCCCTGCATCGAGATTTAACTCATCAAGTCTTTAGCAGCACGAGCGCAACGAGCAGATGCACCTTTCTGCTGTTGGAATACTTCCTTCGTCTTCTGAGCGATTTTAACCAATATCTTCGGTGATTGCAGTATCTCTACCCACTTTGCGGCAATCTCTGTATCATCAACCACCTGAAACCCGACTTCATTATCCAGAGCAATCTGGGCGATATCACGGAAGTTGCTCATGTTAGGGCCAAAAAGCACCGGTTTGCCTGGTGCCAGCGCCTCCAGAATATTGTGGCCACCGGTACTATCCAGACTGCCGCCCACAAAAGCCGCAGCACATAAAGCATAGGCACTCGCTAACTCACCGATGGTATCCAGAATCACCACTGCATCTGGCGGTGGCGACATTGATTTGTCATGCAGGCGTGTCCGGCGCACTGGGGAGAAACCGTGAGAAATAATCAATTCAGAAATCTCACCTGCACGATTGATCTGTCGTGGTGCGATTAGCAATCGCACATTGGGCACACTCTTCTTCACCTGGCGAAAAGCGCGCAGGATAATCTCTTCCTCGCCGGGGTGAGTTGACCCCGCCACCAGCACCGGTTCATCTCTGTTGAACCCCAACGTACCACGAAGCAGCAGTTGCTCGCCCAGCGAGACTACCGAATCCACCTGGTCAAATTTCGCGTTACCTTCTACCCGTACTCGCGACGGGTCAGCTCCCAGCATAATTATCCGCTCTGCATCTACTTGCCCCTGCATCAGGAACAGGTCAACTTGTGCCGTCATCCAGCGATACATGGGGGCAAAACGCTGCCCACCTTTGATTGATCGCTCAGATATGCGCCCATTCACCATGATTATCTTACACCCGATCAGTTTAGCCACCAGCAGAAAATTCGGCCACAACTCCGTCTCCACCAGCACCAGCAACTGCGGGCGCACTCTCGTCAGCGATAACCAGTCAAAGAGCAGAAAATCATATGGAAAATAGATCACCTGACCAGTATCACCCATGAATTTCGTTGCTTGCTCATGCCCGGTATCGGTGGTACTGCTCTGAAAAATCTCGAAATCCTGGAACTGCTGCTGCAATGCCGGGCAGATGAATTTCGCCGCCATTGTCTCGCCTACCGAGACTGCATGTACCCAGATGCGTGGTTTTGTACCTTTCAGCTTGCGTCGAGGAATAAAGCCCATGCGTTCCCCTACTCCATTACGCGTCATCTCCCCGAAGTATCCCCGCAGGAAAATTACCGGCAGCAATATCGGGCTGATAAGAACCATGACCAGATTATAGATGATTATTGCCAGCATATCATTCCACTTCCAGAATTTCTTCGCTTGGCTGCACTTCCTGCTTATCACGGAACTGCATTTGATGGAGTCTGCGATAAAGACCATCCTGCGCTAGCAGCTCATGGTGAGTGCCGATTTCCACGATCTTCCCACTCTCCAGCACTACAATCCGTGAAGCATTCTGAATCGTACTTAAACGATGCGCAATGACGAAAGTAGTACGGTTTTGCATCAATCGCTCCAGCGCTTGCTGCACCAGATGTTCACTCTCGGTATCCAATGCGCTGGTCGCCTCATCCAGGATCAATATACGCGGGTTTTTCAACAATGCACGCGCTATGGCCACCCGCTGGCGTTGCCCACCGGAAAGCCGTGCACCGCGTTCGCCCACTACCGTATGGAATCCCTCGGGCAAACGCTCGATGAACTCCAGCGCATTGGCCGCTCCGGCGGCTTCTCGCACCTGCTCTTCACTCGCATCGAGTTTGCCGTAGAGGATATTGTCATAGATCGACCCGCTGAAGAGCACCGTCTCCTGCGGTACTATGCCCACCTGCTCGCGCAGCGATGATACCGTCACCTGGCGGATATCCCGACCCTCGATACTTATCACACCGGCGACCGGATCATAATAGCGTGGCAGCAGATTCACCAGCGTAGTCTTGCCGGAGCCACTCGGGCCGACCAGGGCGATTACTTCACCGGGTTGCACCGTCAGATTGATGTCCGTCAGCACCTCTTCGCCGGTGCGATAGGTGAAGCTCACGTGGTCAAACTTGATATGCCCCTCCGCGCGCGGTAGTTCTTCTGCCTTAGGAGCATCTTCAATGTCCGGCTTAACATCCAACAATCCAAAGATGCGTTCACCCAGGCCGTTTATCTGCTGGCGCAATTGATTGGCGCGCGAGAGCATCTTGAACTTCGTCCCGACCTTCTGTGCCAGAAAGAGGAACTGGATGAACTGCGCCGCCGGGACATGCCCCTGCATCACCGCGAGTCCGCCCACAATTACCCCCCCGAGCATACCGATGATGGCTATCGTCTCGGACCCTGGGGCAAT